>Ga0068629_1000514_pt1 | contig 11527 bp, 15 predicted proteins | sample InSIn3gowninarea_FD_77432 | JGI IMG/M metagenome (GOLD analysis project Ga0068629, IMG submission 77432) | Clean room microbial communities from NASA Spacecraft Assembly Facility at Jet Propulsion Laboratory, Pasadena, California, USA -... ...
CGACTGAGTGAACAACTTGGTACATTCTTCGAGTGACCGTGCAAGCATTGTGCACCCATATCAATAATGTTCTTGCATTGTACTATGACCTCTAGGGGCGTTGGTGGTGGGACCTGCAATTCAACTTAATGATCTGTGTGGTGAGTTCGAGCTATAGCCGTGCAGCCTCCTCTTTTGTCCTTCGAAACTCCATAGCCAACGTATGAATTTGTGCTTGAATAGGCAAGTCCCTTGTAATATCTAACGCTTGAGCACTCAAATAGGTGTCGACTACTACCTTTCTCATTTGCTATTTTTGTGTGACTGATTCATTGCATTGGAGCCGTAGTTGCTCAAGATTAATTTTCTGCTTTTGGAGTATCTGGTCGACACGACTGACCCTTGCACGAAGTTCCATTTTGATGCTGTCATGGATTTGTTGCAAACTATCATGTGGGAGTGTAGCCACGTTCAGTCCCAATCCAGTAAGGCATTCTAGTATTGTTCGTTCTTCCAGTTGGTTGGTGACCAACGTGCCTGCTGGGATCAGAGTAGACTGAGAAATCTAGGCTCTAAGCAATGGTTCTATAGCTGTCATACTGGAGGCTTCTGTAGAAACGCTAGGCCCTACTTGTGCAATTCTTGATCCCAATTCGCATAACTGTGTCTAGAGCTCCCCCAACACAATGTGCTGCTCCAACATAGCTTCATCCACTGCCTCTCGAGTAGCTTCATGAATGATGTTTTCAATGTCATTTAGATTTCCCTTTATTAGGGTGGTAACTTCACTATCGGTCTTAAATGCTTTTGATTTCTTTCATGCCTTTGGTTTCTTTTGTGTGGCTGAGCGCTTTAATGGGGTACCCGTAGTAGTGGATGGCATATCTGTTGTGGTTAGCTGAGTGGTTTCCTTCTGAGTGCTTTTGTCTGTTGCAGATGTTTGTGCATCTGGTACTAGTTTTCCTGTTGCTTCTACTTTCACCTCTCATGTTGCCTTAACCTCTGCCGCATAATGTTCATTCCTCTTTTGTTATGCGGCGTGCTTCGCTGCCTCTTTTTTCTTCTGAATAGTGGCCTCGTTTTGTTCCACTGTCGTAGGTCCTTGCCAAGCTGCAGGCCAAGCCTCAACAATCTTGTGAACAACGTCATTAGCGACAATGAACCAGAGAAGGGTCCATGTTTGGGCTAGGTCCTTCCACGCCCGGATGTAGAAGTGATGCATATCTACTTTGAATTCCGTAATGTGCTTCATACTCTCATAAAATTCAATTGTTAAGCATGGTAACGTATTGATCCACTGATGCATAGTCATGTCCATTAATACCCAAAAGATCTTAATTCCTTGAATTCTGCTTGCATCCTTGGTCGCCCAGAGGGACGCATACTACACAGCTTCCGACCATTCTAGGGTTAAAACAGGAAATTGGTTGTCATCCGACAACTCAGTAGCAACCCGCATGAGGGACAGTAGTAGCCACACATAATATAACAATTTTCCTTCTTCTTAGACTTCGCGACAATTGGCTAGAAGTTATTCACAAAGAAACTATGACCAATTGAATCGGACACCAGTGGCACATTCTTCAGCGAGTGCAATAAATATGATGGAGATCTCAAAGCTCCGACATTTCCTCATTACTTTTCTTGCCAGCAACTGAGTGGCCACCTGGACTGCGTTATCGGAGATACTGTCAATGACGTACCCTTGCATTCCATTGGTGAGCTTATATGTCTTCTTTAGTCATTCTATCATTCCCACATCATTACTTTTGGCCATAATTTCTCGAGGGTTCTATCTGGTGCAGGGTAGACGCAAGAGTTGGTGAACAAGTTCTGTTGTGATACAGATGCATTTACCAACCCATAGTGTATCTTCATGCACTAGACAGAGCAACTGCTTGATGACTATCATGGTAATAGGAGCCGCAGAAAGTGTGGAATTGCCAGGAGACAAAGTAATCCAGCTTCATCCACCTTTCGCAACCACTCCTTTGGCTGTAGAATGGTCACCATGCCTTCTATCGTATGGTCCATTAAGGCATCCATCGCTAGATGGGGAAATTTTGTTCAATTTGCAACGTTGCAATCAGAAGATTTCATTGTGGCGACATGGCCAACCACCGAATTTTCTACTGGGATGTCTTTCGGGAGAGAGGGGGTAGTGATTATACTACTGAATTCATCTAGGTTTGTGGGTACCTTGTTCATCCCCTTAATTGGAGGCATATACTTGGGTCATCGCACCAACTGTACAGGGTCTTCCTCAAAGATGTCCTCTTCGATCCTCATGGGAGACTCTTCTATTTCTTCCTTGCTATCGATGATAACAATTTTACCTTTTTCCTTCATTATGGACTTGCCAACCTATAGGTGTCATGGTGACCACTGAACTGATTCTGGGAGTGGAGATTTCTTCTTGGTCTCTGGTGTTCATGGGGATTTAGAGTGTTTTGCTTCCTGTGGCGACTCTGATTGTGGACTATCAGCAGTAGGCCTTTGAGCTTTCAAGATGACATCTTTGTATTTCTGTGGAAATGCCAGAAACCACAGACTGTTTTCAACTTCCTCATTGCTCATGACGTATGTAATACAGGCCGATTTTCTTGCTGGATAGTACAACGTGGTTGTGTGACCCTTGCACTGTTTATATATCGATTGAACTCGAAAATCAACAGCTTGTTCTTGTGATAGCTCATAAATGTGATTTGGATGGTTATGCTTTTTCGTCAATGGCCCACCACTTGCTTCAAGGTGCTTTAAATGTGCCATCATACCATGAGCAATATCTTTAATAGTCACTTTCCATCTTTGCTTTGTAGCAGCAAATCCCCAAGGTCGCAGATGCAGTTTCTGCAAGGGGCTAATGGTCATCTTGCGCCATTGTACAACAGCCTATTTTATAGTTGCACACCCTCTTCCAACTACTTGGGGTGCTGGGACAGAACCCTTGACAGATAGTCAGAAGGGTGAACCATCCTTGTGCTATGAGCATCATCTAAGCGCTTGCTCAGCCAGGGTTTTGCACCACAAATGTGTGTGCCATCTGTACCTCTGGTCACAAGGTTGTTGGCCCCCCTGTTGTCACAAAATTCACTGCAACCAGACATTGATCCTTATCATGTCCTTGGCTTCTACACGCCCCCACGATACTTCTTCTTGGACTTCTGGGTATGGTGTCTAGTCTTGTTTTAACTTCTATATTTCCAAACACAAATTTTGTACTTGTGCTTGGATTTGCTAAACTCCCAACCTTGGGTCCTGTACCGTGGTTTCATGCAACCACATTATTGCCTCCAGCTCTTTTGCTTGGGTTGAGATCTTCTGCTGTGACAAAGCCGATTTCAAATATGGCATTAGTGATGCGATGAACCAAGCAAGTGATGTGCATCCATCAGGGTCATGTTGGCTTCGCGAATAGTGCGTTTTAACCTCTAATTCAGATCCCATGGGGTCTCACCAGGAATCATCCTGATTTCTTTGAATCCTACGACCGACTGTGAATCTGATTTTGGCCAACTGAACTCCTTTTTTAACTCCGTATAGATGTCCACTATCCCCGCCTTTGGGTTGATGCTTAAATACTTCGTATACCATGTTAGCACTTAGTCCTATAGTGTGCTGACTAAGATGTCTTTCTTGATATTATCATCCGTGATCTGTTGCGCATTCCATACTAAATTTAATACAAACCAAAACTTTTCTGGATATTCACTTCCTGCTCCCTTGAATATTACTAACTAGATGGTGCTCTCCATTACTACTGTCCTGATCCTTCATCACTCTTTCCTATAGCATCCCTGCCTTTCACACTAAACACCCCTTAGGTAGATCTCAGTCCTGGCAACGGAACCATTTACGAAATGAGTATGGGGTGCGAAGCCCGGGATTTTGGGTAATATTAGGGTAAAAGACTACGCGGAAAGTGCAGAGCACGAATTATAGTAGGTTGAGCCAAAGGATAGTTCGCCAAAAAATAATGTAAATAAATAGTAATAGAGTCAGCCCGCAGAGGGACAGTGGGCCAAGGAAAAGTATAAATAGAGCAGGGCTCTATGAGGGAAAGTAGTTCTTTTGGAACATGGAATGTAATGGGTTCTAAAAGGAAATAGCTTAAAAGTGTCTCTAAGTCTGAGTCTAGGGAGTAGGGTAGAAGGTAGAGGCTCTGTAGCTATGTGCGCAGAGGCCTGGAAAGTCTACAGCTGTGTGCGCAAATCCCTGTAGCTGAGTCTGCAAGGTGGATCTAGATGTATTGTTGGAGATTAATAATAAAGATAAGTTTCTTCTGAATTCTATGTTGATTGTGACTTTACTCTTTTATGACTATCTGGGATGGGGCTTTCGCTACCCAACACATACTACATCGAGTGAGACCATAGTTTGTGCTTCGCAGACTGTTGCTGAAAGGGCCAGTAGTACTAGGATTTGTTTGGCTAATTAACTATGAACCTGGGTCAAGCCCCAACAAGCCAAAAAATGGTTCTGTTGTTGGGATTGTGGGAGATGCTCTAGAAGAAGCCAGGATTGTGGCAAAAATCTCAAAATCAGTTTGCACACCAAGGCCCAAGAAGGAAAATCAAGTGATGGTTCCCATACGTATGTCCCCACGGAACCCGTTGCGCAGCAAGCTATCAATGGAGGAGAAGGGGAAAACCGTCACCATAGAAATTGATGAAGGAGAAGAAGATCTGGAGGATCTTATCATCACAGAGGATGAGGATGAAGGTATGGCAAAGGACACTTGGCCTGCTCACGCCTAGAAAAAATTGCCCACCTATGTCCCCTCGCGAAAAGGGAAGGCTAAAGTGTCCAAGGACCTAAACAAGACCAAGAACTCGCTCTAGACCTTGCTCCTCCCAGACAACATTATTTTTGATGGTACGCACCTAGGACGGGTGTCGAGCCTAAAATTTGAAGATTGTGACCTCGCTAACCACGAGAAGTTCACTCACCTTGAGACCAGGAACCTCATGAAGCCCAAGCAGAACACCATAGTGGGGCTGATAGAATTAGAGCCGCAGAAGTGGTTGTGCGGGGTGGAAAAGGCTAGGCTATTGAACCCGCTCTGGGTGCTGCACTTCCACCACGCCCCAATAACCATTTTCATCATTAGGGAACTTATCTTCCTGGTGCATGATGGGTGTTTGTGGCTGGAGGAGCACATCCCCATCACGGCAGACCTGATTCACCGCATCTCTCGACTTCCATGCAAAGGAGAGGACCCCGTGGACATATCGAAAGGAAAGAGTAGTGACTTGGCCATCACAGAGGCCATGAAGAAAAGTACAAGCTGGAAAATAAGAAGAGGGGCTATGCCATCTCCAGCATCAAAGAGAATGTAGTATGCATGGCACCCAAATCCTGGAAGGAAAGATCATGCCAAAGTGCTGCATGGACGAAGTACCCATGCTGGTGGTAGCACTGGCTGAGGAATGCATAGAGGGGGTCCATTTTAACTGGTCTGAGTTCCTTTGCAAGGAGTTTTTAGAAAATTACCGTGAAGCTTAGGAATAGGGCAAAACATTCCACTGTGCATGGCTTCTACTATCCATAGTGCTCGTGGCAGGGGAATTACCAGAGGATAGTCAATTCCCCATAATTGACAGGGATTTACTAGGGGCCACGAAGTACACTTTTCTCTAGGCCACAAAGGATGCTAAGAGGATCCACGATAGTAAAATCTTCTGGATGTTCTTGGAGATGAACCTTAGAATGGGGATCAACCATAAGCCATGGTTTCCACCCATTGTTTACAACAATCTGCAGAGTTTTGCAAAATTTAAAGCAGACATGCATGACATTAATATCAGAGCACACAAGGTCCTGACTAAATAGTGGACAAATCTACCCTTCATAGCCATAGACGATGTCATTTTCAATGTACTGGAGGCATGGCTGCTGGAGTGGCACACCCCATACATTATAGAGATCGAGAAGTTGGTGGCGCAAAGAAAGAAAAATGAGGCCAAGCTGTGCATCGCACAATTGGTTGAAAAGTGAAGGAAGGAAGCAATGGCAACAGAAGTGTGAGCAGTGTGGGATGCGACATAGAAAGCAACTGAGTAGGAAAAGGTCGCACCAGCAATAGTAGCACAAGAGGCAGCTGCGAAGGCGGGTGAGGGCCACAAGATGTAGGGGCAGGAAGAAGAGGAAGCAGAGATAGAAGAGGGAGGCACAAACCCACAAACTGTGTTGATATAGCTAAAGTGCTAGCACCCAAAAAAGTGGGAAGGGTCGCATAAGAAGGTCAAGGCATCAAAGTTGTCCATTGACCTAATCACCCTAATCGAGGGTGATCTACATGACATCGATGATACAGTGCACGATGTCACCAATGAATCTCTCCAAGATTTCATGCAAGAGAACTAGATTGTGTTGGGGGCCCTCAGAGCACAGCTGTAGGAATTACATGCATGCCCCCCTCAGGCTGGTACCCTTTCGGCCAGCCTCGCAATCGGCTCAATAGCAAGAGAACAGATGTTGCACACACAGATGACAAATACCATAGTGCTACTGGAAGGGGCACCAGTGACATCAAATGAGGCCAACAGGCCTATGGCTAGTGCATTGAAAGGTCTTGGTCTCAATATGGCTGCACTTCCATGAGAGACCTCATATTCTTTGCAGGATGGGATAATTGTAGAGCTACGTGCTAGGGAGAGTCACACACTACAAGTCTTCAGTGAGAAGAAAATCAATATGGAACAACTAAGCTTGCAACATGATGAAGTGGTTATGTAATTCTTAACTCTTCGCTTTTAAAAGAAAATTCTTTTACAACAAGATAAAAGGAAATCACTTTGAAACACTCTCCCCGGCAATAATGCCAAAATGTTGGTGCACTAAGATGTCTTTTTACAAGCAATCTTAATACCTACATCAATCATCAACCCAAGGAAATTATTTTTATTTCAAGAGTGTCAACACTATATATGCAATGAATTTAGAGGTTAACTTACCCGAGAATCATTGCAATTGCTAATGTCTATTTCTCTAAATTCAATCCAAACAATTATGAAAGGAATTCATAACACACTTTCAAATGTACTTAATCTATTCTATAAGAAACTGAATCAGAATGCAAATAGAAATAATCACACTTGGTAATCTAACTAGTATTGAAACTAACTCATTTAACATGAAAGAAAGCTATAACAATTGAATAACAAATAACCATATAAACATCTCATGGAAAGCAATCAACTCTAGATTTGAAATCTATGATACTGTTACTTAGAATGAATGACAATCTAATGTTGGAATTAACATAACCAAAAGAGCATCATTCATATGTAACGCACAACTAACTCTAGAATCTTGAATGAAAAGCAAATGCAAATCAGAATCATCAATCCTCACAATAATCAAAATGATACTAAATTTAGAAACTGACAATACTAAATAGGCATACAAGTAAACAAAAATGATTATACCACGATTGAAGCAGTAGATCTTCTATTGATTGGGCCCTCTAGAAGTCCCCACTATTAGATACTCAAAATATGATTATGAATTAAACACAATATTCTTCATTAAAATCAATAACATAGTTACAACATCAATGAGATGAAAGTATTATATATCCAAAAATAGTAGCTACAATCTGCGAATTCATAAACTAGCTGTTCAGTTTTCCTTACAGCTTTATATAACATTTGGAAAAGTAAATAGATAGAAGTGAATCCTTAGGATTAGGGGATCCTGAGGATTTCAAAAAACTCAATCTAATTTCATCATAAAATAGCATTGGTCCTCCTAGTCTTCTGTTGTCTTCCATACTCAGGATGTTGTCCTTTTTCCTACTGGCTGATGTTGTTCTGTCGATTGAACATCAATCGTCCAATCCATGTCCCAGCATATAAAGATATTGAAATTCAATTTTTTGTGCCCATATTTATCTAAGTTTTTACTAATTGATTTGTTTCCAGGTTCTATTGTTGTTTCCTTTATTTTTATCCGTAAAATGAAGACAAACATTTGAAGAAAAATGCTTAATTAAGCTATTTACAAGGAGAAAACATACCTCTTTCTCAGCCCAACAATGATCACCTATGCATCTTTCGATCATTCAAACACATAGTCATTTTGCTGAAGTTCTGACGCCAGACTCCCCTCTAACAACTGAACCATCACCCTACCATCGGGTCGGTTGACTGTCACCCAAAATAGTGTAGAAGCACTAAGCAAGTCTTTCCAAGTTGCACTAATCACAAGCAATCCAATCAGCTTTCATGTTAACCACCTCGATAGTCAGACCCAAAAACCACCCCAGGACTAACTCCCCTCAAAAATTGCACAGAGGCTACTGGCCTTCCTAGGTATGCTGAATAACAAAATTGCATAGAAAGTTTGGACAGACATCAAGTGCCCATCCCTGTCTCCCTCGGAAAATTGCGCAATTTTCCTAGTCAATCCTCTCAACAATCGATTGGCTGCTCATCCAAGAAATTGTGCAGTTTTCATGAGCAATACTTCTGAGAGACAACAACCTGCTCAGCTTAGAAACTACTTAGAGATGATCAGCAGGCCATCTTGTCAACCTCAGTGTAGTTTTCCTCACCAACATCTCCTAGCAGCAGATTGTCTGTTTCCTCTAGGAATTGTGCAGTTTTTGTTGCCAAGCACCCAACAGCTTACTGCCTTTTCCCCTTGGGAATTTCATAGTTTCTGTTTCCAGTGACCCAGTAGCCAACAGGAAGTTCCCTCGAGGAATTGCACAATTTTGACTGCCAGGCTTCTAGCCAATTCCTCCCAAAAACCGTGCAATTTTTGTCTGCTTGTCCTCCTTGCAGCCCAACCTGTTCGTCAAGAAAATTGTGTAAATTTTGCCTTCCAACCCCTGCTACCCGCTCATTCCAGAAACTGCATAGATTCTGCCTACCTTTGTGAAGCATGTAAGTTTCCTCTGTGGACAGAGGCAACCCCTCTAGCCCTAGGGTAGGTCTAGTCACAATAAGAACAATATCAAAGCAAATTCCCTTAGATAATTAATGTCATGAAGGCCTACCTTCAAATCCTCATTTGATGAAGTTCTCGTTGTGTTGCTCCAGCTCTCGTTCTAATCACTTTTGTACTCGTAACAACATACAAATAACAACAACAAACATAATAGAATATAACAAAAACGATCTACTAAAAGGGTCAAGGAACTTCAAGCTATCAATATGCAATTTGACATAAGATATAGGAAATAAACTGTTGATTTGTATTAATATGAACTAAAGTAAAAAAAACCATGCCTTGACATTGTAGGTCCCCTTGAAGGGTCCTATCAGCATGTCTCCGCAAGCATTCACTCATGAATTGTCTCCCAAGAGGATGAATAAATCTCTCTCCTACCCAAAAGGAAAAATTATGATGCTAGAGCACTCATACAATCAAGCCAAATCCACACAAAACTATCCTAGGCTAAGTTACATTAGAAGCTACTTCCAAAGTCTACTCAAACTCTCTCACTCTAACCTCTAGCAGGTCTCAACTATGAAGGAGGTATTTATAGGAGGAGGAGCCTCAATAAGAGATGGGAGAAAGATCTTATCCCTTTGGGAGGTCGCACAGAGGGTGGAACAACCATCCCAAAGGAGAGAGCTGGGCTCATCTAATTCGACAACTAACCCTAGGGCTACCCATGAAGTTGTTATACTCTGAAGCTTCAACAATTTGTTAAAAAAAATTGCCAAAAGTAGCTTGTCATGAGTGAAAAATGAGGACAGGGTGATGATGTCACTAGGCTTAGTTCAATCTTGGCCATCTTTGCGGGTAGAATAACTGATAACCCACAACAACCCAAAAATAGAGGTTAAAAAGGGTCTGCTCTAGGAGTAATGAACTGAGATATTCCTCTTGATATGACAAGGAAGACATTGACACATATTTTCCAACATGACATAAAGCATATGTCAATAACATGGACCAGTAGTGTCCGAGATTAGGGAATGCAGGGTTGGTGACAAAATATTGTGTAACAGATGACCCCTAAAGATGAAGGCTGAGAGAGTGGGAGTGAAATGCTTTACGAATCCATAATTGAAACAAAACACCATCGCGAAGAACCTACAAATGCAAGCAAAACTGATATCTCTGATACATAAATACATAGTGAATGGAAATACGTGTGCATAAGGCATGGGCACAACCATCTAGAAGATAAACATAAATGATATATGGTACAGACACAACCATCCAATCAAAAGGACCATATAAAAGACTCAGGTATGGTCATAGCCATCTAATCAAATGAGTCATGTATACAATCATGAACCAATCCGCGCAACCTGAACTTGTGTAACCTGAGCCCAGGGTTTTGAATCCAAACCCAATCAAGGTACAAATTTTAATATGCAAATAGATGTGCTGAAGTCGAGCATACTAGAAAATCACTTGATTACCAGTGAATGATGTAAATTGTTAACAACTGTGAGAGAGACCACCAGTAATGCCAATGGTTCTCAAGGTACTACTAGTATAATCCACGAAGTGTGAAGAATGATCTAAAGTTGAACACCTGCGAAATCACCTTGTTGAAGGCCAATAACGAAAGCCCGTCATCAAATGTGAAGAACTTGCCATAAAAGCATGCAAGCTCCAAGGTATGAGAAAGGAGTCTCTAGATCAACTTCTTGGATAATGAGCTGAAGTTTTAAGGAAGCGATCAGTCGAAGGAGGGCCATAGTGTTTCCCACATCATCGACACGAGACAAAGGAACAAGATGAATGTGGATGAGACAGAGAATCTAAGGAAGGTGTGTAAGGATACAAACTACATATGGATTAAGCCCTTGAACATATTGGTGACACAACTCTAGAGTTTGGCAGCATTTTGGTACCAAGGGATCAAAGTTCATGATGATGCATCAAGGATCAGATGGAATGAGGCAAAATGGATAACCCAAAACCTAAAATACCAATGATAAAGTGAGGATATCCTAACCCGACACGAAGCAGAAATAGTATTGATGTTCAAGAGCAACAAGCTACCATAATAATTAATACAACTGATAAAATACTTCCAAAATTTCCCCCACCATTTCTAGTGAGTACGCCAAATATTTTTGAAACACAAGCTTGAAGGGGATAGCATATGCTCATAATATAAGTTTGTCCTTTAGACAAATCTGACCTAGTAAATTTTAACAATCCCTAAGAAGGAGAAGCTTGGTCTCGTCATGATGACAAGTCCAATTTCATCAAGGTTTAATGAGTCTGACATAGGCAAAACTCAGAGTCTTTTCATATTTAGAGAGTTCGAAAAATACATGAAAAAGAAAACTCCAAAGGTCCCTTTTCATAAATTTGTCCCTCAAATCCGAAAAGGTAGAAAACAATACCCAAGGGAACCTATTGACCATGATAGATCAATGTAGACCTTTTTCGTAAATAATCTATCCTAGTCCATAAAATGGGTAAACTTATACTAGGTAGATGACACTTCGCAGCCTTTAATGAGTTCAAAACAACAAGAGCTCAGTAATATTTTCATGTTTCGAGAGTCAAACAAAAGGTTAAAGATGACTCCAAAAGGGACTTTTTTCGTGTTTTTACTGAGTCCGAA
>Ga0068629_1000515_pt1 | contig 11524 bp, 8 predicted proteins | sample InSIn3gowninarea_FD_77432 | JGI IMG/M metagenome (GOLD analysis project Ga0068629, IMG submission 77432) | Clean room microbial communities from NASA Spacecraft Assembly Facility at Jet Propulsion Laboratory, Pasadena, California, USA -... ...
AAAAAAAACGATTTACAATTGAATTCGGAACTGGTTTGATTATTTCAGCATCAATACCATGCGGATATTTAGCTATACTAAAGACTATTCCATTTTCATAATGGGAAATTGAAATAGTAAATTGGCAGTTTTCAATAAAAGGTTTTCCATTTAATGTTTTCGATATTATTAACGGGCCAGTTAAATGAAATTCGTCAAGTAAGACATGTGCTAATGCCTGGTAGGCATACAATCCAAGAGTTGTTAAATCTTTAACAGGGAATGTAATTTGTAATATTTCATATGAAGAAAACCAGTTGGGAATATCGCTCCCGTTTTTTTTTATATCATCATTATCAATATAATAGACTTTCATTTCTGTTGTAGTCAACTAATGCAATTTATGGACAAAATTTAGCTCTCTTCTTCACTTATGGAAAAATTGAATTGAAATACGCGTAGGTTGCTTTTGTTACTAATTCTAATATATATAGGACCAGAAGTTGTAATGTCAAAATCTTTGCCCGAAAATTGTACAACAAAAGCTTCCACGAAAACTATTTAATTTCATCAATAAAAGTGCCGTTTACCTTTTCACATCCAGTTATAATTTTACCCATCAGAAGGCTTGGGTCTGTAACCGCTTTAGTAATGGGAAGCTTGGTTCCTGACTTTCAAGGCTTTTTAACCTTGGTTTTAAACAAGAGGTTTAGCCATAGCTGGCAAGGTGCGGTCTTGTTTGATTTGCCATTAGCGTTTGTGCTTTGCTATATTTTTCACCTTATTGTAAGAACACCTTTAATAAATAATCTCCCGAATTATTTTAAAAGACGCATTGTTTCATACAACTCATTTAATTGGATCAAGTATGCAAAACAAAACAACTGGAAAGTATTTTTCTCCTTGATAACAGGAATTGCTTCGCACATATTATGGGATAAACTGACACACCCTGGGATCATTCCCGGAATGGAAAAAAATATAACCCTATTTGGAATTTCTGATCCACTTTTTGTTTTCGTTCAATATGCATGTTCTATTCTTGCTCTTATTCTAATTTTTGTTGTTGTGCACCGGTTACCTGTAAATGATAATTTACAGGAGCATTCAAGCAAGAAACTTTATTGGGGATTGATTGTACTAGTAATCAACATGTTCATTATATACGGGTTCATTAATTTTTACCATTCCGAGCGCTTTATCGATATACTTATTAATACCAGCATTGCTGGCTTACTGGCAGGATTGATCATTTCATCTATTTACTACTCTACAAAAAGATATAAAACAGAAAGTACTGTAAGTACAGTAGTTTAAATTTTAAGAATTTATCAATGGAAACTTTAGAAATAAAACATACAAGGCAAACAACTGGTAAAATATGGCTTTCCTCCCCTCATATGGGAGGTAATGAAGAAAAGTTTGTATCAGAAGCGTTTGCGACAAATTGGGTAGCTCCGCTGGGTCCCAATGTAAATGGCTTAGAGGGAGACCTGGCAAATTATTTGGGCGAAGGTGTATCTGTGGCTGCGCTGAGCAGCGGTACAGCAGCTATTCACCTGGGATTGATCCTGCTTGGTGTGGAGGCCGGAGATGATGTGCTCTGCCAGAGCATGACTTTTTCCGCTTCCGCCAACCCTATAGTATACATGGGTGCAAATCCTGTATTTATCGACAGCGAGGAATCAACATGGAATATGGATCCCCTGTTGCTGGAAAAGGCTATAACCAAAGGTATTGCCGCCGGTAAAAAGCCCAAGGCCATTATCGTAGTACACCTCTATGGTATGCCAGCTCAAATGGAGCAGATCTGCTCTATTGCAAACAGGTATGATATCCCAGTACTGGAAGATGCAGCAGAAGCATTGGGTTCATCGATTAATGGTCAAAAGTGTGGGACTTTTGGGGAAATCGCTGTTTTGTCTTTTAACGGCAATAAGATCATTACCACTTCGGGAGGGGGCGCCCTCATTTCAAAAAACAAAGAACTGGTAGAAAAAGCGAGATTCCTAGCTACCCAGGCAAGGGATAACGCTCCTCACTATGAACACAGCCACATTGGATACAATTACCGGATGAGCAACATTTGCGCAGGCATTGGAAGGGGGCAGATGCAGGTATTAGAAGAAAGAGTACAACAGCGTCGCTCTGTTTACAATTTCTATTATGAGTCATTTTCCACGAATCCGTCCATTTCATTCCTGACGGAACCAGATGGTTTTACAAGTAATCGCTGGCTGACAGCAATTATTATTGATCCTGCTGTTTCGTCAAATGGCATTACACGAGAAGAGCTAAGATTAGCATTGGAAAGAGAAAACATAGAGTCAAGACCTTTATGGAAACCCATGCACCTGCAACCAGTCTTTAAGGGTTGTAAGAACTTTACCAATGGGACAAATGAACGCTTATTCGAAAATGGTCTTTGTCTTCCTTCGGGTTCCAATCTCACAAAAGAGCAATTGTCTGATATCAGGACAATCATAGAGGAAGTGATGTCCTAACCTTTACCTATAACCTTAAAAATTCATTGAACTGACCCAGGCCTGTTTGTAAAAAATCATAACGATTCATTATCAATAAACAGGAAATTGACTTTATTAATTGACTAACTTTATTTTTTATTGAACGTACACCAACTAATAAGAGTAATATCCAGATTTTGATTACTCTAAGATTTTGAAGCCGACTTCAAAATCTGCTGCTTTATCTACAAAACTATCTGATTATGAGCATCATTAACCCTATTGGTTTCTTCTATTCTATTATCAAAGAAAAAGAAACAACTCCAAGGTGGATCATTTTTGTATTGGATGTAATTATCTGTAATCTATCCCTCACCTATGCCAACATTTTGCGCTTTAATTTTGATTTAAACGGCATTAAAGCACATGATTTTTATTTACAACTGGGGATTGTAACAGTCATTAATATTATTTGTTTTCTTGCTTTTGGCACCTATAAAGGAATCATCCGCATGTCGAGCCTGAAAGAAGGCGCCCGGTGTGTCAGTGCGGTTTTCGCTTCCTTCTTTGTAGTTTTAACTATAAACTATATTTGCAGCCTTTATAATTGGAATCATTTGATCCCAACTTCCGTATTGATCATTTACTTTTTTACAGCTTCTTTTATCATATTCGGTTACCGGGTGGCTGCGAAAGATTTGTACCACAGGAGCATCAAAGCAAGGTATAACTTAGAGAATGTGATGGTATTTGGTGGCGCTTCCAATGGCTTTCTTATTAAAAGAGCCATAGAACATATAAATGAGTGCCATTATAATGTTGCTGCGTTTATTGAAACTAATAGCACGTTTTATCATCGTTCTATCGACAACGTGAAGATCTACTCATTTCATAAGATCAAAAAAGTATCAAGGGATTGGGATATAAAGACTGTTTTTCTTGCTTCAGATAACATTGAGCTTGAGCTTAAAAATGAGGTGGTCGAGTACTTTTTATCGAGGAACATCAAGGTGAAGGTTTTACCGCCTGTGGAGAACTGGATAGAAGGAAAATTGCAGCCCCGGCAAATAGAGGATATAAAGATTGAAGACCTTTTAAACCGGCCGCCCATTGAACTGGCCAAGAAGCATATAACAGAATACCTGGAGACCAAGAGGGTATTAATCACAGGAGCAGCCGGTTCCATTGGGAGTGAGATCGCTAGGCAAGTGGCCAGGATGAACCCGGCTATGGTGATTTTGTGCGACAACAGTGAAACGCCTCTTTACGAGATAGAATATGAACTTAATAAGAAATATGGTGAAAGAGATTCTATAAAGGTCGTAATAGGGGATGTAACAGAAATAGATGCCATGCGCCACCTATTCAGGAAGTACCGGCCAGAAGTGGTGTTTCATGCAGCAGCATACAAACACGTGCCCATGATGGAAAACAACCCTTCTGAAGCTGTAACGAATAATGTGTTGGGGACCAAAGTTATAGCAGACCTTTCAAGACTATTCCAGGCAGAACGTTTTGTGCTGATATCTACAGACAAAGCAATCAACCCCACAAACGTGATGGGGGCTTCCAAGCGCATTGCAGAGATCTATGTAAAAGGACTTCAACATGGCTTTGATCAAATTATTATGAATAAAGCCAGCGAGTATGTTGATGTAGATGGTGATGAAAAAGAAGAAGAACAAAATACCAAATTTATTACTACCCGTTTTGGAAATGTATTAGGCTCCAACGGATCTGTTATCCCCAGGTTCAAGGAACAAATTCAAAGAGGTGGTCCTGTTACAGTTACAGATCCTAATATCATCCGTTATTTCATGACCATTCCAGAAGCCTGTTCCCTGGTGCTGGAAGCCGGTACTATGGGGAATGGCGGTGAAATCTTCTTGTTTGATATGGGAGAGCCGGTCCGGATTGTAGACCTGGCTAAAAAGATGATCAAGCTTTCAGGTCTTGTACCAGGAAAAGATATCAAGATTGAATATAGTGGATTGCGGCCCGGAGAAAAATTATTTGAAGAACTGTTGAATAAGGAAGAAGAAGTCATCCCTACTTACAATAAGAAAATCATGATCTCAAAGACTTCAGAAGCAGATTTTGAATTCATTGAAAGTAATGTAGAGATCCTGATCAAACTGGCACAACAGAATAAGAATTACGAGGTAGTCAAGCAGATGAAGTTTATAGTGCCAGAATATAAGAGTAACAATTCTATTTATGAAGAGTTGGACCGAGTAAAACAAGTAAGTTAAGAATCATTGTTGTATTACTATTCAAAGTTTGTATTTTCTTACTATGAGCGCACCACTTAAGTTCATTATTACTTTTTTTCTCTTCGTCTGTAGTTTCTGTTCTATTTCACAGACAATACCAGTAGGAACACCTTTGCTGGAAGAGACGTGGAGAAGGCTACAGACGAATGGAGTTCTTGACAGCAATACCTCATTCACAATAAGGCCCATCAACTGTTCGTCCATCTCTTTAAACGATTCCATTCATCCTGTAATTAATGTTCTAACAGCCAGGAACAATTCTTTTTCCTTTGCAAAAGGAGCTGGCAAAGGACTATTCCTTCCTGTGACACTCAAACAACAGTATAATTCCCACCATCCTTATGGATGGAATGATGGCTCTATGATACAGGCAAGGGGCTATCAAAGTCAACTTTCGTTTGGGATGTATGCTGAAATAGGCCCACTGAGCATACAATTACACCCAGAACTGGTTTACGCTCAAAACAGGAACTTTTCTACATTTCCAACATCACATAGTGACAGTATCTGGAAAAGCTATTATTATTTACTGAATCATATTGACAATCCTGAAAAATATGGGAGTGGTTCTTATGCAAAGCTTTTTCCCGGGCAGTCGAGTGTACGGTTCAATTATAAAAAACTCTCTTTAGGGGTGTCCTCTGAAAACCTATGGTGGGGCCCAGCCATCCGGAACTCCTTAATCATGAGCAATCATGCACCGGGGTTTCAGCATATTACATTTAATACCACTTCCCCAGTTCGTTCTCCGATAGGGACTTTCGAGTGGCAAGTTGTTTCGGGTATTTTAAAAAACTCTGGAATCCTGCCGGATGATACAACACGAAGCTTTGAAGGGTATCGTTTGTACCGTGCAAAATTTGATGGTGACAGGTATTTAAATGGGATGATCATTACCTGGCAGCCTAAGTGGACAAAAGGATTATTCTTAGGAATGAGCAGGTCTTTTGTTCAATATCAGTCAGACCTGGGTAAATCCTTTAGCAGGTACTTACCTATTGCCAGCAAACTTTTTAAAGGTGGTAATGTGCAAAAGGAAGATTCTATTAGAAAAGATCAATTGCTGTCTCTATTTTTCAGGCTCATTCTTCCAAAGGAGAAAGCTGAATTGTATGCAGAATTCGGCAGGGAGGATCATGCAGCAAACTTAAGAGATCTCCTTTTAGAACCTGAACATACAAGAGCATATATAGTAGGGTTTAGAAAGATGTTTGAGACTAAAAAAGGTAAAGATGTTGAATTGTTTACTGAAATTACCAACTTACAAATCCCTGCTACGGTAAGTGTCAGACCACAAGGCAGTTGGTATATTCATTACGATATCTTTCAGGGATACACAAACCGGGGACAGGTCATTGGAGCGGGTATTGGCCCAGGTAGCAACAGCCAAACAATTGGAATTAATTGGATCAAAGAAATTGATAAATTTGGTGTGATGCTGGAAAGGGTCGTGTGGAATAATGACTTTTATTTTAATGCGTTTGCTCCACTCGGAAACTTTAGAAGGCACTGGGTAGATGTATCTTTAAATCTGAACAAAAGCTGGCACCGCAATCATTTTCTATACAGTGCAGATCTTTCTCTCATCAGATCTCTCAATTACCATTGGCAGAATGGTGCAGACAGAGATGTCAATAATGTCCACGCAACACTATCTGCTTCGTATCTCTTCTAACAATCGTAATCTTCTTCACTAAATTGATGCACAGGAGTAATCATTTTAGTTATTTTATTCCACAACTGCATATATAATTAAGAGATTCGATACTCTTCAATAACTGGAACGCAAATTGCAGTAGAGTAGCTTGGATAAGTATCGATTTCCACAGAGCTATATCACAAAGTTCTTAATTGTTTAATTAGGTTGACATTCAACAGAATAGATATTATCTTAGCATATAAAACCCCAACCCTATAAAAAGCTGATTGAAATTGAGCATAGAAAAGTGGCCGAATTGAAAAACCTGTAGTCGTGGATATAATGACTCTTAATCAATAAATCAAGCAAAATGAAAACAGCTTTAGTATGTGGTGCCGGGGGCTTCATCGGCGGTCATCTTGTTAAGAAATTAAAACAAGAGGGATTTTGGGTAAGAGGTGTCGACCTCAAAGAGCACGAATATTGTGCAACTGCTGCAGATGAATTCATTGTCGGTGACCTGACGGACCCTGTGGTGGTAAAACAGGTTTTGGACCAACCTTTTGATGAAGTGTACCAACTGGCAGCAGACATGGGTGGTGCCGGTTACATCTTTACCGGAGACAATGATGCCAATGTGATGCACAACTCCGCAACTATCAACCTAAATATAGCACACCAGTCCGCTCAAGTTGGTGTGAAGAAAATCTTCTACTCCTCTTCTGCCTGTATGTATCCTGCCTACAACCAGGAAGATCCCAACAATCCTAAATGCTCCGAAGATTCTGCTTATCCTGCAGCTCCGGACAGTGAGTACGGATGGGAAAAATTATTCAGCGAACGCCTGTACTTTGCCTACCACAGGAATTATGGCCTGGATGTAAGAGTTGCCCGCTTTCACAACATTTTCGGACCTGAGGGTACCTGGAATGGTGGTAAGGAAAAAGCTCCGGCAGCCATGTGCAGAAAAGTGGCAGAAGCTGACAACAATGGTATTATTGAAGTGTGGGGTGATGGCCTGCAAACCAGGTCTTTCCTCTATATCGATGAATGCCTGGAAGCTGTGAGAAGACTGATGGATTCAGACTTTATGGGACCTGTCAATATTGGTTCTGAAGAAATGGTGACCATCAACCAACTGGCTGAAATGGTCATGGACATTGCAGGCAAAACCCTGGCCATCAAGCACATTCCTGGTCCTTTAGGCGTGAGAGGCAGAAATTCCGACAATGCGCTGATCAGAGAAAAACTGAACTGGGCACCCCATCAGCCCCTCAGAGAAGGCCTGACCAAGACCTACGAATGGATCAATAAAAAAGTAGCCGCAAAGAAAACTACAGCCGTTTAAATTGATAGATACGAGTAAAAGACAAACAGCACCAGTTGAAGTTGAACCTGGTGCTGTTTGTTATTTAAAGGGAATTGATCATCTCATACTTTCGCCCTGATCTTTTCGATAGCAGCTTTTGTATCTTCACCTACTACCAAACGTCCACTGATCTCTGCTCTCTGGTAAAGCAGTTCATCCCAGTGTTCAGTTCCTCTCCAGAAAACCTTCTTTAATTCAGCCATTGCTTTTGGACTGGTGTGTGCCAGTTGCGTAGCCAGCCGGGATACCGATTCATCCATACCTTCTACTGTATCATGTAATTCGGCATATAAGCCTTTTCTTCTTGCCCAATCGGCACTACGCCACATTGCAGCGTCGATGGCTAAATGACTAAAGGCTGATAATCCTATTTTTCGTTCCACAGCAGGACCGATCACAAAGGGTCCAATGCCAAGGGAAAGTTCACTCAGGCGAATTTCAGCGAGATCAACAGCAATTGCATAATCTACAGCTGCAGCCAGCCCAACTCCGCCGCCAATACACTTTCCATGTATACGGCCAATCACCAGTTTAGGAATTACCCGCAAGGCATTGATCACATCGGCAAAGCCTCTAAAAAATTCAAAGCCCTTTCTGTCATTTTCGATTGTAGCAAGTTCATTAAAAGAAGCACCCGCACAAAAAGCCTTTTCGCCCCCGGAACGGAGCACAATTACTTTGGTATCGTCGTCGCTACCAGCTGCATGAATTTCATTGGCCAGGTCTTCCAGCAATCTGCGAGGAAGGGAATTACTTTGTGGATGAAAGAACTCAATGGTGGTAATGCCTTTGTGGGTTTCGGATACTACATGCCCGTTATGGAAATCCTGTATCATAATTAAGGTATAAAAGGGTGAAGGATAAACCGGAACTTTCCTTATTTAAATCTACTTTAAATATTCTGCAAATGACATTCCTGATGTCAACATTTTTACAAACCGAAAGAAATAATTTGATCTACGGGATTTTAGGTTTTTAATGAGACTCTCCACTTTCTTTTCTCCTTACCATTGTCAGGATAGTTGCTATGGCCACATGTTCCCCGGTTTCATCCATTACTTCCACCAACCATTTTACGATCCCTTTTGGAATATCCGTTTCATCTTTAGTATCCTGCGGTAATTTCTCTTTTACCGTCAGACGTACACCAATGGTGGAGCCCGCATAAACCGGCTTCATAAAACGGCACTCTTCCAAGCCATAGTTGAGCAATACAGGTCCTTTACGTGCATCCACGAACAACCCTGCAGCTGCACTGAGAATAAAGTAGCCATGAGCCACGGGCTTTTCAAACGGGGTGTCCTGTAAAGAAGTATGGTCGGTATGGGCATAAAAGTGATCCCAGCTCACATTGGCAAAGTTTACGATGTCTGCTTCTGTTATTGTTCTCTTATGCGTCAGGAGGGAATCACCGACCTGGAGTTCTTCGAAAGATTTTCTGAAAGGATGTTTTTCCTCCTCTACCGTTCTGGCATTGGGCTGATAGCTTCCCGTAATTGCTGTAATGGATGTAGGGGAACCCTGAATTGCCACTCTTTGCATGTAATGTTTCACACCACGTACGCCACCCATTTCTTCGCCCCCTCCTGCCCTTCCAGGGCCTCCATGCACCAGCATGGGTAATGGAGAGCCATGACCGGTACTTTCCTTAGCACATTCACTATTCAGGATCAAAATACGACCATGATGCGTTGCAGCCCCGATAACGAATTGAGTAGCCAGTTGTTCATTCCCAGTTACCATGGAACAGCACAAAGAACCCTTACCTTTTTTGGCCAAAACAATTGCCTCATCCAGGCTCTTATAGGGCATGATGGTACTTACAGGTCCAAAGCATTCAATCTCGTGCACACTTTCGGTTTTGAAAGGCGTTTCATTCAAAAGCAGAATAGGAGAAAGGAAGGCACCCTTTTGTGGATCAGCATCAATGACCTCCACGCTGTCCAGTGAACCATAGGCAATCTGGGAGGCCGCCAAGAGCTTTTGAATGTGCTCCCTCACTTCGTCGCGTTGCCCTTTGCCAGCCAGGGCACCCATGCGCACATTGTCATTCAGGGGATTGCCAATAGTAGTTTGCGCCAATGATTTGCTTAAAGCAGCACAAGCATCTTCCAATAAGTGCTCAGGGACAAAAATGCGGCGGATGGCTGTGCATTTTTGTCCTGCTTTTACGGTGATCTCTTTTCTTATTTCTTTGATGAAAATGTCCCACTCGGGCTTACCGGGTGTTACATCATCACCTAGCACGATGCAATTCAGAGAATCTGCCTCCATGTTGAAAGGAACGCTTTCTTCCAGTATCCTTTTGTGGCCTTTGAGCATTAACCCGGTAGATTTGGAGCCGGTAAAGGTGATCACATCCTGACCTGTTACATAATCCAGCAGATCCCCGGCCCCCCCGCAAACGAGCTGCAACGCACCTTCCGGTAAAATGCCAGAAGCAATGATCTCTCTTACCACGGCTTCCGTGAGGTAGGAAGTAATTGTTGCAGGCTTTACGACAGCGGGCACACCTGCCAGCCAGTTTACGGCGCATTTTTCCAGCATGCCCCAAACCGGGAAGTTATAAGCGTTGATGTGTATGGCTACACCTTCTTTAGGCACTAATAGATGATGGCCCATGAAAGTACCGCCTTTACTTAAGCCAACAGGTTCTCCGTCGGTGCAGTAAGGAAGGTCTGGAAATTTACGGCGCAGTGACGCATTGCTGAACAGGTTACCAATTCCCCCTTCTATATCGATCCAACTATCTCCTTTTGTAGCCCCGGTATGATAACTTACCTGATAGAATTTTTCTTTATGCGCCGTCAAATGCAAAGCAAGCGCTTTCAGCATTCTTCCGCGTTCATGAAAGCTTAGCTTACGTAGGGCAGGATTGCCTACAGTGCGGCCATATTCTAACACAGAGGCGAAGTCTAAACCCTTTGTACTAGCAGCAGCTATGGCCTCTCCTGTAACCGCATCATAAAGTAACTGACCATCTCCGTCCCCAGTTATCCAATGGCCAGTCACATAGTTCTGAAGTTTATTTACCTCCCCCGCTGCCCTAAAGGTGGAGCTTAGGTTGGACTTTCTTTCATTGATCATAAAAAAAGCTTTAGCAATAAATTCCAGTATAAGTTAGCATTTCTTCTCAATAAAGAATGCTGGGATCATAGCTGATGCCAAACTGCTTCAAATGGTGCAAGGCATGTTTATACAGTAACTGCACATTCATTTCAAAGTTCAGATCGCCGAAGATGGGATTGCGGGTAGAGAGGTTCTCATTTGCTTCAAAGACAGCGAAGAAATGGTCTATTTCTTTTTGTAATTCATTGAGGGCATCTTCAATACCAGGGAATACAACAGGCACAGGGTCCTGGGGCAACATAGGGTTCAATGTATTTTCCCGGAAAGGTTTGTCGCTCATTAAAAAGTCCTGCATCTTAGGCAGTTTTTCCTTAGGTGTCAGGATCTGTTGGAATTCAGAACGGCCAGATGCGATGCGAAAAGTATCAATCAAATGTTCTACCATTTGTTGTAGCGTCATTTTCCCCCATCGAGGCTGTGTATCTGAAGGGATATCCGCTAAAAGCGGAACGAGCTTGTTCCTAAGCAAGTCGATCTTATCGTTGTTCATATGGAAAAGGGTGATGAATAAAAAGCACTCTTCTAAGCTTCCTGTTGTGCAGTCAACTCAGCCTCAATGCTTTGGCAAATTGCCTGGAAAATATCATCGATTGAACCTTCACCTTTGATGCTCTCAATGAATTACAAAAAGAAATAGACCATTTCTTCGCTGTCTTTGAAGCAAATGAGA
>Ga0068629_1000516_pt1 | contig 11523 bp, 3 predicted proteins | sample InSIn3gowninarea_FD_77432 | JGI IMG/M metagenome (GOLD analysis project Ga0068629, IMG submission 77432) | Clean room microbial communities from NASA Spacecraft Assembly Facility at Jet Propulsion Laboratory, Pasadena, California, USA -... ...
GGTTCAATTAGAGGGTAAGATAAATAAAATAAATAATATTAATATTGTAATAAATTTGAGAACTAAGAAAAGGAATCTATAACAAAGGTTGTTCAAGAAGGTGGAAGTCTAATCCATTATGGACAGTATGATAGATCATCAAATATATTTTTATCTTATGGTAATACTAAATAGAATCTCAATGAAACTTAGATTCCAAATTTTGGTACCTCTAATCACATGATTCGTAAAGGGAGGTTATTTACCTCAATGGACAAATATTTTAAGTATAAGATAAAGCTTGGATATGATAATGCACTGACATTTGAAGGCATGGTATCCGTGGAGGTCAACACCAAAGAGAGTAACAAGAAGGTAAATAACATCTACTATACTCCTAATCTCAAACATAATTTGCTAAGTATATGATAAATAATGGAAAGGAACTATAAACTTGTACTTGAAAATGAAAAATATGTAATCCACGATACTAATAATGGTTATAGGCTAGTCACGACATTCCCAATGACTAAAAATATATAGTTTTCACTCAAATTTCAAGGAGATTATTCCAAAATAACAAATGTAGCAATTGAGAATAATAAATGGATATGGCATATGATATAAGGCTATTTAACTTACCAAAGTTTGATATTTTTGAGATCTCAACGAATGGTAAATGGGATGCCCAATATTGAAGAAGAGAATACTATGTGTGAAGAATATAATTTGGAAAATCACTTATAATTAAAGTTTCCAAGAGGTCAAGCTTGGAGAGCTTCTTATCCCCTCCAATTGATGCACTCTAAAATTTATGGATCATTTCAAACATAAAGCTTGGGTAAGAACTCATACTTTATCACTTTCATATATGATTGTACGAGGATGTGTTGGATTTATTTGTTAATATATAAAGATGAGGCTTTTGCATATTTTAAGGAGTTCAAAGCTTATATGAAAAATCAAAATGAATGTGTTGTTATATATTTAAATATTGAGAGAGGAGGGAAGTTTTGCTCCAATGAATTCCTTTAGTGTTGTAAAGATTATGGAATAAAGAGGTAAATCATAACTAATTATACTCCATAATAAAATGTTATGGTGAAGAGAAAAAATCACACCATAGTGGTGATATCAAGGAGCATACTACAAAGAAAATAGTTAACTAATATGTATTAGGTTAATGCAATCAAGATAATAGTATACATCTTGAATTGAACTCCCAAATTTAAGCTTGGAAGGCATCACATCTTATGAGGTATGGTATGATAAAAATCCTAATGTAGAGCATCTTAGAGTTTTTATTTATCTTGCTCATGCTCGCATTTATTTATCTTATGAGGTTATGTTATCTAGAGATGTAATTTTTTATGAAGGGGAAGGGTGGGATCATCAAAAACTCTATATTAAATATGGATCCAATGGTGATAACTCCTCTAAAGTGCATCATAATTATCAAACTAGAAAAGTAAGTTCTTGTATTCCAATTCCTTCATTCACTCCCATGGAAGAATACACTTCAAGTATTCTAAAAAAAGGTATAAGAACACATGCAAGCAACCAAGAAGATTATGAGGTATGTCAAAGGTATATTAGATTTTATCATACACTACTACAAGAATGATGAGATAAAATTTTATGGATATAGTAACTCTGACTAGGGGAGTAACGTAGATGAGAGAAAATCCACATATTAAAAATATTTAAGTCTTGATTCATGACTCATTTCATGGAGTTCAAAGAAGCAAATCATTGTTGCATTTTCATCTATAAAGGTAGAGTATATTGCAATTATAATTATAATTTCTCAAGCATTATAGTTGAGGAGAGTTATTGAGGAACTTAATGAGCAACAAAATGGTCCTACATTTTTATTTTATGATAATCAAAGTGCCATCCAATTGGCATATAATCTAGTCCACCAAATCATATCCACATATTTCAACATGAAGTATCACTTCATCTGGGATATAGTGGAGAAGGACATCATCAAACTAAGGCATTACAAGATCCTAGATAGAATTATGTATATATTCACCAAAGTTGTTAAATATTAGTTTTTGAAGTTGAGGAGATTTTTAGTGGGTCCCCTCGATATCAAGGGGAAGAATGTTGAAAACTTAGTTTCTCAAAAAGGTCAAAATTTGATCTTAACTCTGAGTTTTCAACTCTCTACTCACAAACATAGTCCTCGATGTATCTCATTAGTCCCAAATGTGGTCCCTACCATGTTTCATACAAAATATGACTGTGTTTCCTAAATATGATCATGTTTTAAAATAGAGCAAGCACATCCATATTTACCATATTTTTTTATCTCTTTCGAGTCTTAGATTAACTTTTTTGAGTCTATGATTTGCATGGATAATGTCATCTATATTAGAATAGTTTTATTTAGGATCCAAACTTCTATTCTAATTAACTTTTTGGATTGGATTGTAATAAGTTGAGATTATCCAACTTGAGTTTATTTTTAGTTTTATTTATATTTAGGTTTTTCCAAACCTATATATGTAAGTAAAAAATTTATTTTCAATCAATGAAAGTAAGATTTTACTTCTTAAAAGGTACTACCAAACTTGATCCCTTTGTTTTAACTAAGTGATAACAATTTATATCTTTCTTGTAAAAGGTTTTGGGTCCTTTCGAAATCCCCCATTTTTAATATTATCAAAAATATATAAAAACTATATAATATTATTTCTAATAATTATCAAGGAATTGGTCCATAATCCAAATTTAAAGTTATCTATAATTGTGACCTCCTTAAGTATATTAAAATTACCTCTTACAATATACAAGATTTTTTGAAAAATCTTATTTTTGAAAAATACATCTCACTTTATTTAAATATAAGGAGTGAAAATATACTCAATGATCCTTATTCTTATCTTAATAATCCTTGCCCATTACTCTTCTACAATTATTAATACTACTTATTGTAGCACATGAAAAGGAGTCATTTGGTCCAAAATGGATATTAGAGGTTCTTTTATTATTTCCTTAATCAAGAATGTACTTTGTTACATAAACTACCATGAAAAGTAAAATTACAAAATATGGTTATGATGTAGACAATCAAATAACAACAAGACTGAAGGATCTTTTAGGACTCCCAAAGTGCCATGAATAAAGTGGTGTCTAATTACCACTAAGATACCTGAAATATTCTTCACCTACAAGTTGAACACACAAGTTTGTCAAATTCCCTAACTTTGAAACCACCAAAGTGAGGTCCAAACTAAGCATGGATATAAGTAAGATGATAAATATTACTATGCATAGTTGGCCTAATAGAAGGTCTAAAAATTTAAACATATGTCATATGTTTTGCTATTTTCGAACAAAGAAGAGATGAAGAACATAAAATGATACCAAAGAAAATTGTACAATTTTCTATTATATGTAATTATTTGTATGATTTATGTCTAGTTGGGATTTTTCATAATTTGACCCGATGGATATTGTTGATATATTTTGAGGATTCTTTTGTTCGATTATGTATCTCTAATTTCTATGTACTACTAAATTGTTCACAAATATAAAATAAAACACAAGCACACACATACAAAATATAGATAATGTAGGTTAGATATTAAAAATAAAATGACATGAACTCATAATGCTCATATGGATGTTGTAAAATTTAGTAGCACTTTATTACAAAAAAAAATAGGATCCTATATAGCTCTCACCCTCTTTTTATAGATTTTAGTATTTTTAGGATTAGTTTAGTTAAACTCAACTAAGTTTAACTAACCATGTTTAAAGGGGAGAATCAAATCTTTACAAATATCTTGTTGGCTAATCAATCCTAACTATTTAGACCTTAATCATTATTTAGGGAGAATAAAATTATGAAATTATTATATTTATCCCATAAAGTAGAATCAAATCATAAACAAGATTAATTACTATTGTAAGCATGTTTAAAATATATTTTATGCACTTAACATTAATTAGTGTATGCAAGAAAGGATTAGGGACCTAACCACCAACCTAAGCTAGATACTAACAAAAAGATTAATTATAAGAAGATGATAAATGGATAAATTTATCTAAAATAGGCATGATGATATAATAAAAAAAAATAGGTATAATTAAGAGAAAATATGTAATTTTTGGGTGTCTACAATTGAACATTGTGTATCATGTTGTATAAAGAAATGTTGCAGTGAAAAAATACCTTGACACATAATAGATGATGAAGACAATAAGGATGATAATAACAAGGTGATTGATGATTTATAAACTAAGAGATAATTTATGATAAGGGGAATATGATTATTTCCAAGAATGACCAATGTAGTATGATCCATTCGATAAAACAAAATATGTTTTTTATTCTTGACTTGATCGATTTTGATGTTCTTTTGAGGTTTGATTACAAAGAATAATTTTTAATCGTGTCAACATAATTTGCCTTTACTCTAACTAGATGGATGTGATGCCACCTCAATTGTGCAAGTTTTAAGCAACCATATAACCATGATGAGAAAAAATATAAGAGAAACATGGAGAGAAGGAAGAAGTAGAAAGAAGAAAATAGAAGAATGGGATAATTTACAAACCCACCAACCATAGGTATGCATCCTCATGCAATCACATAAGTAACAATATAACAATGATTGGGTATTATGGTATGTAATAAAAGAAGAAAGTACATACTTTTATCCTAATAGAATAGGGTTATGATAATCTTGTAGCCCCTCAATTATCAAAATTGATGGAGGGAAGTATGAAAATGATAACAATAAAATAATTGAAAAGAATATGGAACTAAAAACATAATAAAATTATGAAAATAAAGTTAGGGAAGGACCAAAAATGAGGAAATTTTAAAAAGAGGAAAATTTGAGATAAGAAATGGTAAAAGATTAAAAAATAATAATAAAATTATTTGTACGATCTACAAACCAATTTGTATAGATTAGAAATTATATGAGCATATCAAAATGGAAATATTTGTATGGTTTATAAACCACATGGTGAAGTTGGAAAATTATCCATATGGTCAACAATATAGCACAACAAAATGGGTGTACACCTATCATTTTACATAGTATAAGGAGGCCCCATATAGCTTTGACAGTGATGTCAGAATGCCTCCAACTAACATAAAGTATTTATGAATCATTGAAACTTCGAAAAATGAGGATAGTGCACTTTAGAGGACATAGCAGTGGAGGGAGTGCAAGATAAGTTAGTAGTTACTTATCTAGCTTTGTATTTTTTAGATAAAATAAACCCTAAGACTATATACTTGAAATGAAATGACATCGTAGTAAGATAGGATAAGTAAATGAAATAATAAAATTGATAAAGAATTATTTAATCCATGAATAATCATTTTTTTATTTTTATGCATTTTGGTATGTTTTAGGTTAGAGTGCAAATATGTGTAGATCTATTTATCGTACGAATGGTAAAAACCACTCATGCATGGATGGTTTTTTCCATCCATGTAAATGTATGAAAAAGTGCATATATACAAGATGTACTACCTTGGAAAAATTATTTATACAAAAAGTGATAATTTTTTAGGGTGGTGATGGTTTTATGTAGTAGGAGCAATTTTTTGTCTATTAGGATTTTGTTTTTAGAATCAACTCAAAGCTTAGGTATTTGTAGGAAGATGTATAATGCAGATATAAAATATGACTTTATATATAAAATAAAACTATCAAACAAACTCAACTTAAATGTACTTATAAAATTATAACTACACCACAAAATAAGCATATAGGTATATGAAAATTGGAAAACAAGATATAAAATTTGATATATAACACAAACTAACTTAACATAAACTATGTTCAAAAATGAATTTTATAACACAATAAAATGGGGGTAAACCTATCATTTTACATAGTACAAGGAGGCCCCATATAGCTTTGAAAGTGATGTGAGAGTGCCTCCAACTAACATAAAGTATTTATGAATCATTGAAACTTGTATAAATGAGGATGGCATACTTTAGAGGACATAGCAGTGGAGGGAGTGCAGGATAAGTTGGTGGTTACTTATCTAACTTCATATTTTTTAGATAAAATAAACCCTAAAAATATATGCTTAAAATGAAATGACATCATAGTAAGATAGGAAAAATAAATGAAATAATAAAATTGATAAAGAATTATTTAATCAATGAATATTCACTTTTTTATTTTTGTGCATTTTTTTAGTTTTTAGGTTAGAGTAGAAATATGTGCAGATCTGTTTATCGTACGAATGGTAAAAACCACTCATGCATGGATGGTTTTTTCCATCCATGTAAATGTATGAAAAAGTGCATATATACAAGATGTACTACCTTGGAAAAATTATTTATACATAAAGTGATAATTTTTAGGGTGGTGATGGTTTTATGTAGTAGGATCAATTTTTGGTCTGTTAGGATTTTGTTTTTAGAATCAACTCAAGACTTAGGTATTTGTAGGAAGATGTACAATGCAGATATAAAATATGACTTTATATATAAAATAAAACTATCAAACAAACTCAACTTAAATGTACTGATAAAATTATAACTACACCACAAAATAAGCATATAGGTATATGAAAATTGGAAAACAAGATATACAATTTGATATATAACACAAACTAACTTAACATAAACTATGTTCAATAATGAATTTTATAAAATTAACTTATAGATAAAAGTACACATGATTGAAAGCATAAAATAAATATATTTATTTTTTTAGTTTATTGACATATATCTGAAATATGATAATAATAGTTTTACAAGAGTATATAGGTTCATTTTAGTTCATTCGTATATTCAATGAACTAACAACATCATAAATCAAAAATAAATAACAATTCATGCATTAGCATGTTATTAGCGATCTAAATAGGGTATCCTGTTAACACCATGGAAGAGGCTAAATCAAAAGTGCAATAAAAATGAAAAGATGATTGAGAAAATGAATAACAATATAATGAATCTTTGATAAAGGCAAAATATGAAATTCATTTGTTATAGATATGATATTCACAAGGGTCTCCCTTGTTGGTCATTCTCCATTTGTATCTTTGATTCTCTATTTGATCTTCAATTGATAGAATCTAGTATCTTCTCTTCTAGAATCTGGCCTCTTAGATGATTCCATGATGATTATTTTTATTATCCTTGATGGCTTTATATAGTAATACTTCTATTACATGATTTGACCCCTTATAAATGCCACAAGGTTCGATCACATAAATTACATAGCTTTGGGTATTTTTAACCCATTTTTACATAATACATCATTGAGGCATTAAAATAAATTATTTAATAAATAATAATTCATTTTTAAGCATCTACATTTTGCCCCTCTTTGCAGGTGTGATTGAAGTAAATGAAGTTACATGTCCAAAGAAGAAGTGTAGAAGAAAATTTTTCCAAAATTTTAAACTCTTTGTTGCACTGCCCCTTGTTGGTCATACTTGGATACCCCAAGAAATATCCTTGAATGGTACAACCAAGGTAAAATTTGATGAAGAGTCTCTCTCTTGTAATGATGCTACTAAGATGATGTAGCTGGGTTGTTCCATATCCAATGTTAGAGATGGAAGATATGGTTTTTCCCCTTGTACTACTTCAACCATGAATTTGGTCATTCCATCATTTTTGATACTCAAGAACCATTCATACTTATGTCCATAACTTGAAATAGAGAGGATATGCTTTGAATGAGATGAAATGATGATGAAATGGACATCATTAGCAGCCTAGGGAATAATATGCACATCACTGATGACATGAGTTCTTTTGTATTTTTTTCTATTTTTCTAAATATAGATACCTTCAATGAATTATTAGTCATAAAAATGGGATGGATCCATAGTGAGTTGTATCGTCCATCAATGATGAGTTAATATCATCAATATTACTTTAGGTTACATCATCAGTTTATCTTTTAAGTGATTGAACTGTCACTAGTTGTATCGTTGATCATTGGCAATCATATATTTTATATCAATGATTTGAAGATATTATGCTTTGGATTAGTTCAAAGCAAAAATCATGTATATACATAATAATTTGCATCATCCATTGGAGATGATCCAATATCAACATCTTGTTCACGTTTGCAACACTAGTTTATGTTTGACTATACTCTCACTAGTCATGTTGTTGGTCATCGGTGATCATACATTTTATGTCTATGATTCGAAGATACTATGCTTTGGATTGGTTCAGAGAAAAAACCATGTGGATACATAGCAAGTTATATCATCCATTGGAGATGATCCAATGTCAACATCTTGCTCATGATTGCATTTTTTATTTATGTTTAAGTGAGTGGACTCTTACTAGTCATGTCATTGGTCATCGACGATCATACATTTTATGTCTATGATTCGAAGACATTATGATATGTAGCAAGGATAAAATCAATATAATATTGTTAGGATGTTTGAATGATGCACACTAGAGATGTCCTCTAATAAATACAAGATTTTTTCATGGAGGACCATGGCTAAGAAAAATTATCATTAGTCTTTCAAGAAACTATGCTTTGATTCAGTTATTCAAATGGACACTATGAAATCACATTCTGAAATGTATGAGAAAATACCTTATTTTTAACATTTTAGTGGTCTTGGAGTTTGATTTATGTGGATATGCAAAGAAGACCCATGTTGATGATGACATAAAGGTACCAAATTTGTTGATCTTGTCTTCTATAATATTGATCCTTGTCTTATACTGATGTCATTTCTATAAATATATTAGAAGATAACATGGAAATATGATGAAAAGATGATATACCCCAATTGAAGGGATTTGTGGCAATTTTAGGCCATTGATGGTATGGAATTATCCATTTTATGTGCAAAATTTTTGATGGCCCATAGCATCCATTTTTTGTAATATTTAAATAACTTATAATGGGATAAACACATAAATTATTTGTAAATCAATTTTTGAAAGATGTTCCTAGAGAGCAACATCGATGACTTATTATAAGTCATCACTTTAATACATCTAGTATCCATGTAACACTTGCATAGAATTGGGAGGGAGTTATATCATAATAAATTATTTCAGAGGATACCTAATTTATCCTTTTCCATACTGCTAGCAGTGTCTAAAAGGGTAAGAAGTTATCCAAATCAAATGATGCCCTCAATTGATGATGAATTATGTATTTTGAATATACTTGTACCTAAAAATAAGTAATAATCTTAAAGATAAAAAATAAATGTACCTGATTACTAAAGCTAAGAATTCATAATGCAATGCCTCATCATGTAGTCACAGTCAAGTGTCATTTATCATTTCAAAAATTTACAAATAAATAGAATTAAAAATACTTCATTTGAATTTTATCTAATTCATGCATTTCCACGTTGCTAGCGACATGAGTTTAATACAAAAATTAATAAAAAAATTTGCAATTTAGACTCTTTTTAATTTTAGGTGAGCATTAGGCCTTTGAATTAATTCCATTCATGGTTTGAATTTATTTCCTATTGTTTGTACACTTATCTCATGTAAATGGATACCGTTGGTAGCATGGGAATCATCATTTTTGGTGACCAAAACTAGATGGAAGAAATTTTCAAAAAATTCAAGCATTTTGGGCATATAAAATAAGATTTTAGATGTGACATTTCAAAAATGAATGATGCCTTACATTTTAGATTAAAAAATCAACCTATATAATCTAATTTAGAAAATAAAAAGTCATTTTAACTTTTTCACTTGTCCTATTCGATCACTCTGACCCTCTAGGCCTCCTAGCGCAATGAAGTACTACCAATTTACCATTTACTTATCGATTTCTTGCATGGGTTGAGTGGGAGTGATCAATTAACCCTATGGATCTAATTTTTGATATTTGTACATATTCTAAATATGTCAGGTATGGACTAGAGGACTATCTAATATCCTATTATTGGTAAATATGGTCATTTGGCTGAGTACTTCTACACCCTTCCCTATGATCATGTGGTAAGCATTTAATCTCATTTTAGCTTACATAATTCTATTATTTATTATTATTTGCAATTTTTTAAAACTACCTAAGCTTATTGGTATTCATATTGGGTCCTTGTAGGAGCCCAAGGATCTCATTAGAGGGGGTCCTACGATTACTTTTTCTCTAGAGCTAGCATAGGCATGGCTTAGGACCACACATAACAATGATATCCTATATAGATGTGGCCTAGCAAATCTACCATTTTCCAAGCATGTCCAACTTAACCTTCCTCTTTTGATAGTGCTATTAGAGTGCTAGGACCAATATTGTTGTACCTTTTACCTACCAACAAGTGAAATGATAGTTACCTTATTATGCTTATACTAGATCTAGGGTATCCCCATCTGGAGGAGCCTAGATGTACAAAGAGAGCTTGCAAATAATAATTTCCATGAATAAGAGGCACTATGGTTGACCAGGGAGGGATACCATGTGGGGGCATCAGGCAGCTTGGCTCATAGATATATGCCAATTTGTAGCATCAAGATGTCACCTTCAATTGCACATTGTAGCGATTCTAGCTACTTATTTATGCCATACCAAGAGTAGTTTTGCATTCCCTCTTCATTTGGTGTAGGTGGTCTAGTAAATTTATGATAGGGTGACTCAGTTTACGTGGGGGTTGTTAGTATTAGCCCAATTATATAGATACATATATAACTTTGTGATTGTTTACAAGATCAATGTTACAATACCCCATGCAAGTCTTCTACAGATTTGGGCATACAAGCATGTGGTGGTGATTCATCCTATAGGCCTTCATAGGATTTGGGAGGACCTAAGAGATATAGCATTAGTTTGTTAGACCTCACATCTTGGTGGTTATATATACCCATAGTCACTAGAGGTGAGGAGGTGGTAGTTGGATGGCTTGTAGCCAGCATATATGGTGTATGTATGATTTGAAAATTATATGGGATAGGACCACTACCCTCATACCTAAAATAAGATAGTATATCCATACCACCTTGGTCATGTGTTGAGGTATTTTGGTCTCCAACAAGGGATCCCACCAGTGCCCCCAGTCTATCGATGGTACTTGGTAGAGAGGGACCTTCCAGATGGGGCCCATATTATTATATCATGGAGGACTACTTGGGAGGATCCTTGAGTGGTAGACATGGTTGATCCTATTTTGATATCTCCTTGATTTACCCCTTAGGTATGTAGCATGCTAGGTAAGGGTACATCTCGATACCATATGTATGGATGAAGAGGGTAGTAGCAATGATGGTGAGGTTGCTAGTTAGCACTTAGAGGATGATGATCAGTATCAGGTCAACAAACTCCTTCATGATGTGATTCCCCAAGAGGAAGAGGGAGGATATTGGTTGGCAATGCTTGTTACGACTTCCCCAACATCAAGTAAAAATATGGACTTGTAGTTTTATTGATTTTCAAGTTTTTTTATAACTACCAAGTGATTAATATGATTATATTTATGTTATAGAGGTTTTGGATGCCAAGATTTCCTCCTTGGAGGTAGATTTGGTGAGGTTAAGGCCCTTGGAGGCTCAGCTGATGATAGTGTAGGCTGCTCTCATGTTCAAGGATGCTTATATTGCTA
>Ga0068629_1000519_pt1 | contig 11511 bp, 10 predicted proteins | sample InSIn3gowninarea_FD_77432 | JGI IMG/M metagenome (GOLD analysis project Ga0068629, IMG submission 77432) | Clean room microbial communities from NASA Spacecraft Assembly Facility at Jet Propulsion Laboratory, Pasadena, California, USA -... ...
CCTGCAGGAAGTGATGCTAGATTGCGGCGACTTACATTGGCAGTCCGTCTATGTGTCACGTCGGCGCTGACGGCCACTGTATTCTGAATACCCATTCCGCAACTTCTTGGAGAATGAGCCCGTGCTGGACAATGACGGCTGGCCGCTCAACCCTGGCAGCGCAAAGCCATACACTGTCATACTCTCGCATGGTCACTATGATCATCTCGGTGGCTTGGCTGAATTCTCCCAAACCCCTTGTTCCGATCAGATCTGGGCTAGCGTACTCGGCAAGGACATTATGCACTCGCCTGATCGCCTGAACAAGTCCTCCTTGTCTTCGTATATCGGCATGAAAACACCCCAATTCCAGGTCTCCAATTGGGCAATAGATAGTCAGCCCGTCATTGATCGTCAGGGCAATGACCTTGACCTGGTCATCTACCAGACACCCGGCCACACTCCCGATGAGTTGGCCGTATGGGACCCCAAGGAGAGATACCTCTTTGTGGGAGATACAGCTTACGACAACGGGCCCATTCTGTTCCCTCTAGAGGGAAATTCTACAGACTACGGCCACACATTGCAGAAGCTGCAAGGTCTCGTGGGCGGCTGGAATAGGGAAGATCCGTCAAGACCCCGTCAAGATGGGTGGTGGACATCTCGTCAGCTCTACCAACGCCGGCGAGTTTCTCAGCGAGCTAAGTACATTCTATGATGACATCAAGGACGGTAAAATCGAACCGTTAAGCGAGGACAAGATGGAATGGGTGCCTGACTGGCTTCCTGGGGAGGAGGTCCAGGAGTATGATCGTGCCGACAAACGTTTCTGGTTTGTAGGTCCTAAGCGATACTTTGACTAAATCAAGAAGCCCAAGAAGGGCTAATGACTACCTCTACTATATAAAGGGTAGTAGATAATCTACTAGTATATGATGTATATGATAAGAGGGTGCAATAGACAAGGGTACGCAACACTAAAATTTGCACTTTAAAGTAAGATTTTTAAAATAATTCTAACGTGCATGATAAGCATGCGGATCAAAAATCCCTTACCCTATTATATTTCCATTTGATCGACTTATTCTCAACCACCTAAAATGCCACGGTCAAATCAAGAGCCTGCTATTCTTCTTGCACTTCAGACCTATCGGAATGACCCTAAACTAAGTCTTAGACGTGCCGCTAAAACCTATGAAGTCTCTTATACTACGCTCTATCGCCGGCAGCATGGCATATCTGCGCGTTGCGATTGGATCCCTCAATCACGCAAACTATCTGATCTGGAGGAACGGATCATTGTTTAGTTCATTCTCGACCTAGATTCGCGAAGATTTCCCCCGCGACTGCGTGGTGTTGAAGAAATGGCCAACCGACTGCTCGCTGACCGCGACGCGCCACCTGTCGGCAAGCGCTGGGCCTCCAACTTCGTTAAGCAACATAAAGAGCTCAAGACGCGTTTTTTCCCGTAGATATGACTATCAGAGAGCCAAATGCGAAGATCCGACTGTTATTCGCAAATGGTTCAGGCTCGTGGAGAACATAATTGCGAAATATGGCATTACCTTGCTGATATCTATAACTTTGACGAGACTGGCTTTATGATGGGCGTCATTGCAAGCGAAATGGTCGTCACAGGTAGAGAAAGACGCGGAAGACCGAAATCAGTCCACTGGAAACCGAGAATGGATTACCGTAATTCAGGCCATTAATGCAGAAGGTCGAACGATCCCGTCGTTTATCATAGGCGCGGGCCAGTATCGCCTCGCCAACTGGTACTGAGACAGCAACCTCCCAGGCAATTGAGCCATTGCGACGAGCCCAAATGGCTGGACCGATAATGAGGTAGGCCTCAAGTGGTTGAAACACTTCGACCGGTGTGCAAGCAAGCGATCAAATAGTCGCTATCGTCTTCTGATCCTCGACGGCCACGAAAGTCACCACTCTATCGATTTTGAGAAATATTGTAAGGAAAACAAGATCATCACGCTCTGTATGCCACCTCACTCGTCTCATCTACTTCAGCCTCTCGATGTCGGGTGCCTTAACCTACTCAAGAAGGCGTATGGTCGAGAAATTGAGCATCTGATCCGATGCTCCATAACCCTGAATCAATGGGGGTTCTAGGGTCTCGGCATGATATGAGCGACTTATTTTCTCGGCACTAATTTAATTCCGAGCTGGGATCCTCAGCTTTACTAATTCGTATTTAAGTGCGGCTGTATAATACTACCGTATTTTGGATATGATGTTTACCACGCAGGTATATAAATCCTCACAGAACCACCCAGCTTCATTCCTGACAACCATCATCTATCTCTCTTTTCCACATTCTGATTGACAAACTTACCTCCTTTTCGAAAAAAATAAACTGATAAACAGAACACCCAGATCATGACTGTTATCGCTATCGCTGGGGGCACGGGCAAGCTCGGCCGTGCTATTGTTGAAGTGCTTGTTGAACAGGGCCAGCACAATGTGGTGGTCCTGGCTCGAGAGGTAATTATAACCATGATATATAAATTAGCAACAAATTATCTCACACAGCTTTCAGACCAAAGATATAGAAGGAGCCCAGGTTATACCTGTCGACTACACTGACGCCGGTAAACTTACTGCCACGCTTGAGGCGAACAACATTGAGACTGTTATATCCACAATCAACTCTTTGGGCGACATCTCGGCCGAGCTGAGCTTGATTCAAGCAGCTGATAAATCGACATGTACCAAAAGATACATCCCTAGTACTTGGGGTGTCAAGTACACTGAAGAGTTGGTGTAACCCTGCTGCTAAAACCCCGGAAGAAAATACTAAGTTGGCGTGTTAGGATTGCTTCTTATTTTCCCATCGGTCAGGCCAAGCTCAACATTATTGCTGCATTGGAAGCAACCTCGAACCTCGAGTACTCTGTCATCATCAACGGCTACTTTGCTGATTACTACACAATGCCAAAGGTCAGGTCTTACCAAGACCCCCTCCCTTTGGTAGTTGATATTGCGAACAATTTCGCCGCCATTCCTGGATCTGGCACCGACCTCGTGACCTTTAGCCACACTTTTGACATCGCACAATTTGTCGCGGCGCTTGTTGGGGCTCCTAAGTGGGACAAAGAGTCCTATATCATTGGGGATAAGGTCTCGTGGAATCAATTCGTGCAGTACGCTGAGGAGGCCAAAGGCGTCAAGTTCACCATCAAGAACGACTCAGTCGATGACCTCAAGGAGGGTAAAATTACGGAGCTGCCTTCCCACCCGTATATGTATTCCTTTGTTCCCAAGCCGATGTTGCAGGGCATGTTCGCTGCTTTTGGCCGCATGTTCGCGGAAGGGGTGTTTGACCTCAAGCCTGAGCGTACGCTCAACCAGGCGTTTCCTGAAATAAAGCCACGAAAAATCAAGGACCTTCTCTTTGAGGCTTGGGGACAGTAGTCTTAGCATCGATTGGGCCCAAGTTGAAGTTATCAATAGCTTGATGTCTGTAGAGAAACAAGCATCGTTGTCAATGATTACTATGAGCAGTGGATTGTGATGATCGGATGCAATTAAGTTCCGACACTGGTGACGTTACAAATCAAGCGGGGTAAATATGGGTCTAGTAGTTGAGTGACCAGCTAAACATTCAAAGACAAGTACGAAGACCTTAGACTCTGCCAGGTGTAGTGCTCGTTCAACATAATTTGAAGCTTTGAGCATGAGGTGCGGAATGGGTATTCAGAATACAGTGGCCGTCAGCGCCGACGTGACACATAGACGGACTGCCAATGTAAGTCGCCGCAATCTAGCATCACTTCCTGCAGGTCTTAACCCAATAGGCTTGTGTTCCGTGTAGAAGCCGCAAGCTACGATGTGACGGCAAGATACCAAGCTGTGAGAGATGCTTGAACTGCAAGACGACATGTCACTACCGTGAGCGGAAAGGAAGAGGTCCCGGCAAAAGGTGAGTCTTTGTGGTCGCATGACAGGCTCAAAACTTAATTCGAAAAGCAAGCAGTATATTCAAACGCTCGAACAACGCCTAAAGCAGGCCGAGACTCCACTGCAAGTCTCCCCCATAACCGATGAAGGTTCAAGTGACACTTCAGGGCCTGGAGATAGTAATGGTGGATCCTACGTCCACGAGACAACAGCGGCCAATAGAACTCAGAGTTTTCCATCAAGATGGCCGAGAGAAATCACTGGAAACATTACTCACGCCCAGCAAAACATGAACAATCTCGAGCAAACAGTCTTCATCCCACTTCCACCGAAGGAGCATATTTTACACCTCATATCTAGCGCCCTAGAAGACATGCATCAAGTGCGTCCGCTCTTTAGCACCCGCGATGTTCAGAAGCTTGTGGATGACCAGTACTTAGCCGGATTATCAAACTGCCACGACAATCCTACTCGTTGGGCAATGCTGAACGCTCTCATTGCCATGGCTGTTCACCGGAAGGCCGACAACAAGGCCATAGAAGAAGTGTTTCCCATTTCATGGACTTATTTCAAGAATGCCTTCGATGTCTTTCCAGAGATTGTCATGAGGGGTGACAGCATCGAATCTTGTCAAGCAATGCTTGTCATGGCACTATTCATGAAGGGGACGGCCGATGCACGCGCTTTCACTAGCCTGCTGTCCGCGGCTGCGCATGCCGGCCATTCTATTGGCTGGCATCTGGAAGATGTGTGTGGCTCGAGCGATTTCATCGATATGGAAAAACGCAGACGGACCTTTTGGTCCATATACGTGCTCCAGTGCAATGCGTCGATCGATTTTAACCTCCCGGCTCCATTTGGTGAAGTTGAGGTTGAACTTCCCGTTCAAGAGCCGGCGATAGATGCTGGTTCCAGTACACATCTACTGAGGCAAATGTCAACTTTGGCGTTGATTCAGTCGAGAATTTGTCGATACTTGTGCCCTGAATCGTCACTCTGGAAGAACAAGGATAAAATGAGTCAGACTCTTGCTGAATTAGACAACGACCTCGAATCTTGGAAGACAGGACTGCCTACAGAATTTCGACCCACAAGTTTTCCTCGGGTGGTTAATCCCGGAATCTTACAGCTTCGCCTTGCCTACTACGCTTCTGCCTGGAAGATTCAAATAGCCAGTAGTAACCTCCAGGATTTCCCTCTCAGATCGATAAGACAAGAACTTCCAAATCTGTTACTGAGTACGCCTTCTCTCACGCATAGCGCCCGAGCCGCGATCTCTTTACTTCGATGCCTGTCCCCGCAGCCATTCGCCTATCTGTGGTAGGATCTGCACCTGCTCGTTTCTCGACCATGCTAATAATCCAGGCAAATCATATGCTACCCTACCTGCACTGTTCTGATACTCTTCATGGCTGCGATTCTCAATCCGGAAGACTCAGAGACGAACTTGAACGTAGCATATATTGAAGAGTTTCTGAGATTTCTACAGAATTTCCAAGATCGAGAAGGATGTAATTTAAAAGCTCTTATCGACAATTGCTCCAAGCTATACGATATCGCATCCTACGCACAACGCAATCTAACAGATCAGGAGATCAGAAGTGAGAACGATACGGCAGGAATATGGCGGCAGTATACAGTGAGTCTCAAGTGTACTGAAGTGAACGTTTCTGACATTTTAGGGTATACGTATCTGTTTACGAGACTCTGCAGATTCTATGCACCTCGCACAGGGCCTTTTAACTAATATGCCGTTACTATATGCAAAGGCAACTAAAATGTTTTCTGGTATATTAATAGAGACTGGGGAAGACGGGTTCGGACTGCTTGTGCCAAATGTACTTAAACTATGCACATTTAACTCTAGTAAGTAAGTAGTGATAACGTACATAATAAGCGAACGCAATAAAAGTCCCTCAACCTAGTACTACACACACACACACGCACACACACACAAGTCTATTACGCCCGGTAGGCCATTCCCCCGAGGGCTCTACGAGCTAAGAATACATACATCTCGCTAGTTATTGCCTTGATCTCACCAAGCCCATGTGATTCTTGTCTTGTTCTTTCCAGCCTGGTCATCGCTTGTCTCCTTGATCCCCGTAATTGTTAGTAATAGCAGGTCAACTTGAAGCCCAATTCCTCCAAGTGTTCAGCTTCCTATCTTCGGCGGCTGAAGCGGTGCCTGCTTCTGGTTGTACAGGGTAGTGGTTGTCGGTAGATACAATTTTATGGTCGATAGATCAGTAGTGATGTTGTTGTCATCTCTATTCCAGGCGACCTGTGGCGATCGCGAAACGGATTGTGGCTCGTACTGCTTCCATGTTCGGTGTCCACTTTTGTCCGTCTGATGCAGCTTTGCCCCCCAAATGAAAGGAGAGGTTGCCGCGCTTTTCCTCTACACATTGAAGCATTATCTCCTTGCGCTGTGCCATCCCGGTTCTGAGTTGTGCCAGCACGCTAGCTTCCTTCCACGGTAGCTGATCGTACAATAGCCGAGTATGTTTACCAGGCAGAGCTGAGTCGACCTTTCTCGAATGTCTGCCAACTCCGTCTGGTAGTTCCCTCTCCCTTCGTAGATTTGCTCTCGTTCGACTGAGGATTATCATCTTTGCTTTGCTTGTTCCTCTGCGTGGTGTGACATACGGCTCTATGACGTGGCGGGCTGACATTTTGGCTATCCTCTGGATTTTGAGCTCACTGTCAGATGGTAGCCAGATGAGCCTGACTTTATTCCCTTCTCTTTTGAGCTTTTCTATAGCATCATATATCTCCCGAATGTGCCCCTGGCCCGATTGCTGGCGAGGGTTACCTATAGCTTGTGCCGCCGATCTGTTACTCGTCAAGATCATTATAACCCGATACTTCATCTCTGGCAGATATTTTAGGCCACGAGCAATGGCTGCTAGTTCGGCGGTGTACGGGTTGTGTTCTTCCGTCGTCCCTAGCGTGACCGAGAAGGTCTGGATGATCTTGCCGGCCCTCGCTAAGGATATGGGGATTCGAACGGTCCCTCCCATGCCGACCAGATCGTTTCTCGCCAAGCTGCTTGTCGCTATTCTTACCGCCCATCCTGCTTTGGCTAACTCTTTGATCTTGTCGTCTTCTTCCCCTTCCTGTCCGCCCAAAGTGGCTTGCATGCGCTCTTCCCACGGGGCAAGGGCGAACGGTCGGATGGTCTCCATGGCATCTCTTGGTAGTTCTTTGCATGCGTCGGCAATGCGTCTAAGCGGAGATATGAATCGCCGGAAAGCTTTAATCCCTCGCAAGAGATTTCGGACCGGATTTGTGCGTGGAAGCGTGTGTATGTCTACCCAAAGTTTGCTTGCTCGTCTCCAGAACCGTTCATAAATGGTCGCTATGTGAGCTTCCGCCTCGGCTACTCCTGTCGCCACACTTGTGAAGGACCCTATGATCGCCTGCGCTCCTACCCTTTGTACTCGATAAACGGCATACGCTGACGCCGTCTTGCACGCATGCATCCAGACATTGGAAGCGTAGTCTACTACAGGAGCCACCATAGCCGTAAAAAGCTGTCTCGCTGTCGAAGGGGCCATTCCCTGCAATCGTCTCAATTCCATCGCCGCTTCTAGACCCTTTGTTGCTGCTCTTGCGATGTGTTGCTTGTAGTGAAGGCGCGAGTCCATAACGACCCCAAGAATCTTGACTCGATCCTTTGGGACGACTTTCTCGCACTTGATGGTGAAAGGTTCCGAGTCTATTCTACCTGTGTATCTGGTGAAATGTATGATCGCCGTCTTTTCCGCTTCAAACGTTGCGCCGCTGCGTTTCTCCCAGGCCAGGGCTTTGTCGATTATTGCTTGTATCCCTCTCCGGTTGCTCTGGGCCGTCGGTCCAGATACCCACGCAGTGTAGTCGTCCACGAACGCGATGGCCCCACCGTTTTTGTCGATCTGAGTCTGCACCAGGTCTGCATTGAAGAACAGAAACAGCATCGGCGACAAAGGAGAGCCCTGCGGGAGTCCTGCTTGTGGCAGCGATCTGCTCTCGGAACTTTGGCCATTGATCATAATGGTTGCAGTTCGTTCTGAGCAGAACGCGTCGACCCATCGCAGGAGATCCTCTGGAATCCCTCTAGCCTCCATGCGCTGCAATAGTCTCTCTTTACAAACACCATTATATGCCCCCTTCACATCGAAACTGACAAGACTCACAACATGACGTGAGCGCCATGCTGAGAAAATATGCTCTTGTAGCAGTACGAGGGCTTGCTCTGCTGATCGCTGCTTGCGCGCGCCAAAGTGATTAGTCAGGAGAAGTCCGTGAGCCTCCACCGCGTGGGAGATTCTCTCGGCCACCACCAACTCCAACACCTTACCCAGCGTGGCCAGAAGCGAGATCGGTCTCCAAGCTTTTGCGATCGTGTAGTCCTGTTTACCGGGCTTCTTGAGCGGGATGATTCGAGCATGTCTCCACTGTTTCGGTATGGTGCCTTCTTCTAATGACGCTTGGAAGACGTCGAGGACGTCGTGTCTCACCGACGGCCAGACCTACTTCCAAACGATCGCTGGTAATCCGTCTTCTCCTGGCGCCTTCCAAGACTTCGTCTCCCACAGTCGACGCTCTACTTCCTCCATCGTCAGTTTCGGCATCTTCACAGGGGTTCTTTGTTGCCTCAGTCCTTCGCCTGCGATGTTGTCTGGTAGTGGCGGGAAGAACTTGGCTAGAAGTTCTTCGGCTTGCTCTCGATGATCTGTCGTTTTTGTTCCGTCTGCTCTAGTGAGCTGGGGCACTTTCCCAAAAGCTGCATCATCCCCGGCCTTCATGCACTTGACTGCTTTCCAGATGTTGTCGTTGTCCGCTAGGAACTCCTTCCAATGGTCCATCTTGCGTGGTCGGATAGCATCGTGATACTGCTTCGCCGCAGCGGTTGCTGAGCCCTCGAGGTCTGAGGAATTTTGACCGGCACGTCTCGCGGCTCGCGCTCTGTTCCTCCAGTATGTGTAAATGTGCCGCATCTGTGTGAGATCATCGGTCCACCACCGTTTTGCGTATGGAGACGGTTTGGCTCTGGGCGTCAAGGCCTGGACCGCTTCCGAGACCGCCTACATCAATCTGTCCGTCTTCTGCTGCACCGTGTTCCCCGTTGGCCTATTTCTCAGTGTATTCGAAATCCTACTGTTAATCTCCTTCCAGAGTGCATTCTTGAACAGAAGCCTTTCTCCCTGTTTCGGCGCCGGGACCGAAATGTCGAACACCGTCTCTATCGTGCGATGATCTGATCCGTGCTCCGTACCATGTACCGCGCATCTGATGTTTGCGTCTGCAAGCTCTTCGGAGGCCAAAACCAAGTCGATAGTTGTTTCGTAATCTCCGCTTTGCCACGTCTTCGTGCCTCGGCGAAGGAGGCTTCTGAGCATGAAATCGTTCATCAAGTCGATGATCGGATCCGCCTTGCCCTGTCTCTCCACTGCTACATCGTCTCCGCCCCACATCTGGTCGTGGCGATTGAAATCACCAAGAACCACTACATCCACCGTTCTTCCTGATCTCCGTCTCACCTCCGTGATGGCCCTACCAAGCTTGATGCATGTGTCCTGTAGAGCTTGGGTATCTCCGCCCGGTACGTAGACAGACGCCGTGAAGACCAGACGATCTGGCAGCCGAACAACCGCTGCCGTCACGTCTAGGGAGTCTATCGGCACCTGCTCGGCTTCCACCTCTTTGTTCACCCAAAGCATACTCCGAATCACCCATCTACCTTCCCTTTCTATCGTAGGTACCATCTTGACCCATTTGTGGTGCCCCATGGGTGTTGTCAACAGCCTACCCTGGATCCTCCGCGCTTGGGGTTCTTGGATGGCCAATACTGCCCCAGGCACAGGCTAATTTCAGTCTTCCTGACATTAGGATTAACTAGCAGCTGCAATTTGCCAGCCGCGCCTGGTCATCCCGCTGACGGGAAACAGGCTCGATAAGATGCGCCATTTGTGCCGCTGATATGCTGGATAGTGTGTGGTCTATCGACATGTCTGCAGAATTGGATTTCAAGAGGAAGTTATAGTATTCTGTAATTAGCGTGTAGATAGGTTCCAGTTTCTCTAGCTCAGCACGTCCTGTGCCCCAGTAGGGGACTTTCGGGGCCTACGGCCCCCCGGACGAAAAATATACATAACATAACATAATTGGATGGCCAATACAGTTGCATCCTGAATGTCCTTATCGTTCATCAAACTATCGTGTACCGGCCCTTGCTTTCTGACATTCAGTTGAAACAGTCGGAATGTGCTATTCATGCTGTGATGGATAGAGCTTCCGACAGTTTCTGCTGTATGACTCGTGGGGGCCGCCGCATGGGATACATTTCGGGATCATTCCTGTGCATGCACTGTGGTGGTGGCCTTCTTGCGCGCATCTGCCACAGACTTGTGGTCTGTCGCATTGGTAGGCTTTGTGGTTCGTGATCTGTTGGCAGTTGTAACATTGCTTGGGGCGGTCACGACGCTCAAACACCTTCGTGGTACCGGATTCTCCTCCAGCCACAAAGAATCCTTCGTTGACGAACCGCCTAGCTTCTGACCGTTTTTTAAGGTATACAACCATCGAGCCGTATGCCTTGGGGACGTCTCTCTTGCTGAGCCATGCTATCTTTGCAACCTCGGTGTCATTTTCTCGGCTGAGCACCTCGGTGATCTCTGCTCGAACTTCGTTCTTCTCGTCTAGCACCGCAATACGGCTGACATTATCCACCCTGATAGGGTACAGATCGTCTCGTAGGATGCGGGCTCCTGGGGCCAGTTTTGTTTCCGCTACGCGTTTCGCAATCTCATGTTCGCTCTCGTTCCTGCAGGTGATCCTGACGCGGTGGGGATTCTTTGGGTCCTTAGTCACCGCTTGGCATCGCCACGTGGAATTGTCTTGTTCGGAGCGGACTTCGTTCTCCACCGTTGTTCGGATCGTCCCGGCTGAGAGCCTAGCCTCATCCTCTCCTAGCCTTGAAACGTCAATCGTGCAGTAGAGCACGTCTGTGGGGTTCGGAGGAGCGGCTAAGGTCCTTGAATCGTTATGGGGTAAAGACGGCGTCAGTCGTGTGACGTCAGCATATGACCGGTGAGGTCCATCCGTTGCATTCGTAGCGATAGTTTCGAGCTGCTCACGGGCCCGCTGTAGTTCCTCGGTCATCCGTTCCTCCATCTCGACCATCTGCTTGCCCATCTCGTGCATTGTCTCTTCCTGCTTTGCAACAGCTTCCTGCAGTTCCTTGGTCTCCCTGCGCGACTCTGCCAGGAGATCCAGCGCCTTCTGCAGCATTGCCCTTCCATCGCTGCCGCTGCTGCTGCCGCTGCCATTATTCTTTCGGGCTTCGGTCGGTCGGTCGATCTGTTCTTCGGCCGGTACGTTTCGCGTCGTATGTCGAGTGTTTCGTCGCGTTTCTATGGCAGTGTCTTCCAGTTGTCGCGCAGTGTCTCGGACCTTGCTCGTAGGCTTCACCACCCGACTCGGACGCTTTGGCGTCGAAAAAGGGGCGTCCTGCTCCACCACGATCTCGGCCCCCATTGGATCCGCCATGACAGTAGGCTAACCAACCTCCCCACACACTTCTTGGTCAGGATGCCCACGATAACTTGCTTATACTTGATGCGTTTCTCAAAC
>Ga0068629_1000526_pt1 | contig 11427 bp, 10 predicted proteins | sample InSIn3gowninarea_FD_77432 | JGI IMG/M metagenome (GOLD analysis project Ga0068629, IMG submission 77432) | Clean room microbial communities from NASA Spacecraft Assembly Facility at Jet Propulsion Laboratory, Pasadena, California, USA -... ...
CTCGAGGTTAGAAAAGATATGCTTCTCTTGTTGAGGGATGGCGAGGATTAGTGGGATCCGGTACTCGAATCTAAGACAAAAACTCATTGCCTTGATTCGATCCCATCAATTGAATAGAATCCCCCACCCAATTATTATTCCGTATCGACTCGTATTCAATAAGAAGCTGAAAGAGATAATAATCAAAGTGCCCTACTTCTAAGAAACCCCGCGGATAGGGGAACTAATAGAGTCGGGGTCGAATAATCTCAATAGTCTGTTGGATTGCAATAATAAGAATCGGGGGAGATTGGAATAATAAGAAGAGTCTCGACCCTACTCATAATAAGGGGCAGCTGTACCCAAATCCACCTCCCAATAGATCCCAACCTGAAGTAAAGCGATGGGATAGATCCGGGGATTGGGACGCATCGGTTGCATGGGAAGGGGGGATTGGTTCGGCAATGGCCAACTATCGTAGTATCAACAACCTGAAATAGAGGGATTGCTCCTACTGCCCGATCCAGCGGATAGTTACTCACTCGCCCTATCCAACCCAATCCAATCTCCCCATCCGGAGTAATAAAAGAAGGATTGAGGCCAACCAATATCACTATTCCTTTCTTCTTATACCATTATCATCCACGTATTAACAACCTAATGGATTGGGGGAGCTATTCATTAGATATTAGAGGATCTCCCTAATCATTCAATAGTGGGGCGGGGGGGATAGCGCTATCTCCGGGGGGGCAGAACAGAACTACGAGAGGAGATAGCCGCCTACTATGGATTGAGGGACTAGATTCTATTAATCGATATCAAACGAGAGCTTCATCCATTCATTACCCACTATTCAAATTGGGGATAGCGCTTATTCAAAGCCCGGGGCAATCAATCGAACTATCCCTTGCTCCTTCTCCTTTCTCGAGAATAGAACCCCGACCTTGAATGATAAGAAGGATTGTTTCCTGATTGATTCGGGGATATGTCAGAAACATCGGGATTGGATTGGGAAAAGGGGGGAGAGCCACCACTAGTCCATAAAGAAGAAAAGTCGAGGAATAGCTGCTATTGAATGAAAAGCTTGATATCGAGAATTAGCTGGATCGGCAGAGAGAAGCGAACCCCGGGGACAGAACAAATGCAATCGAGTGGCTTGCCCTATCCAACCGGCCAGCCCCACTCCTATTATTTCAGGCGCTAACCCCTATCCCTATATTAATTGGAATGAGCGGGAATTGAAATGAGCAGACGGAATCTCTTCCCTATCCGAAAATGAAACAGTTGGTTGGAACCGGAAATGAAACACCTAGATGGAATGAACGGTGACGGGCAGAAATGAGTGGTGACGGGAGAGAAACAGTAGGTAGTAGGCCTAGGCTTCTTGGGGTGGGCCCCTTTTCCATATAAAGGTGATGCGCTTGGAATAGATAGGGCCAGTTGTTTCGTCTCCCCAGTCCGAAAAAGCTTCTTCCCCGCCTCCTATAATAATAGGGCTTGGATAATAATAGGGGGGAAATATTTGTTTATTGAGAGTGCATTCAATTGCGTGGTATTTGCCACTTCTCATTATTCAAGGGGGCTGCCACTCCCACTATTGCGTACTACCTCGGCGCCGGAGCCCTACTATTATTATTCAAGGGGAACGAACTGCTGCAACCTGAACCTTAGCACTTCGATACGGATGCCCCTTCTTCTTCCTCAACAGCGATACGTAGCAACAACCATTTATTACTGAAAGAGAGACGGTTGGGATCGAGTTGGGAACTGATCTCTTCCACTATCATGAAACCCCATTCCATTAGTGGCCCCTTGCCTACTCCCCGATCAGACTCTTCTATGAGGGAATGGATGATTAAGAGCAGAGTGGGTGGATAATGAGCTCATTGGAAATAGAGTACTCTCCCTCCAGAATGCTACATAATGACCCATCTCAATAGGTAGAAAATGACCTGATTCCTCCGTATTGTAATAGTGGGGCCCGGTTGGTGGCTTTTCAAGAAAGAAATCTCTCTTTTAGTGCCCGGATTGGAAAGGGAATGGCCTCGATCCTAATAGGTAGATAATGACCCGAATGGCCGGTTGGTGGCCTCTAAATAGAACCGAATGGTTCCGTGGCCCTCACTCAAATGAGAATAGGGGATCTTTCTATTGATCGATTCGCTTGTCCAAATGGATAGGTTTAACGTAATCGGGGATTCGTGATTCCCTTTATTGATCCCTCCCCAACAACTTCTTTATTGAATGGGTTGGTGAAGGCCCCAGTAGCAGCTACTAAGAGCTATAGGCTATTTAGTCTCGCCTACCCCTACCGCCCCACGTAGCTAGGATATAGATCCCCACGTGGTTAGGTTTTCTATCTTTATCAATTCATAATCGTGGTCTAGTTGATCAGAGAGTCATGAACTAGTTGATCGGGGAGTAATGGATCCCAGAGGGAGGGAATTGTAGACTGCCTTCTGGTAGAGGTTTATTTGGAAGGTTAGGGATTCTGAAAGGTTGTTAATACGTATTCGGATCAGTAAATAGAGAATGAAGAGCTCGACCTTGAATAATAATAAGAATAGGGCCTTCTTTCACTAATCCATCAGTTCGATTCTATTGATTCAACTTATGAGTAAGGGGGTTTTCATATAGAGGAGCGCTCTCGAATAAGAATAGCAAACTTTTCCAGTTCCTTCTTCAGAAACGAAGCCTCTCCATATAGAGCGAGCTCACTGATGATAAAGGTCTTCTTGATATAGAGACAGACACTGCCTACCTTCCTATCCCCCCATCGGTATTGCATCTCTGATAAAGTATGCTTCTATAAAGCTGCTCCATATAGAGATCCTGATAGTCGAGGAAGCATCATTTGGATATCAACACGGCATTAAGTCCTAAAGCGCCCCTCCAACACCTGAGACAAGAGAGGAATAGCACCTTGAAAGCCGATCTATGTATTGCTAGCATAGAAGCCCAAGCTCTATATAGTCAGACATGCCCTCGATTCCACTCGGGAGGAACGGGAGGGAATACTAGTACCATAAATGGACTTCCTTCGACTCCGATGGAGTGATCCTATCACTTGGCATTAGCAGCGGTGGGTGGCTTTTCTAATCGAGCCAGCGGCGCTGCTAGGCTTGGCGCACCAATACGTCACGATAAACCCCAAACGGAGAAGGCAATCAGTTGCTCCCATCTTCCGATACTGGTACCCGCTCCCCTGCTTCATTGCTCCCCGGTCGGCTTGAGGGTTTTCCCACATTCGGAACCATTATTATTTAAGCCCGTATTATTATCTGAGCTAGGGTATCAATATCGATGCGGAAGGAATAGCGAGCCCCTTTTCCATATATAACGAGTCCTCGGGACAAGATGGAAAGGCTGGCTGGGAATAGTCACTAGATTCCAGCTGCATAGCTGCACCCACCCCTCCATCTATCCCCAGTTCATAACGTTGGGATTCCTGTTCCACCAATGATGATCGCACACCCCTATTATTCCCATTTGAGGTGTCAGATCACATGGTTGGTTCCGTGAGCCCTATGATGTCGTTGGGTAGCCATCGCCCCACTCATTATTACTCAAGGGGGAGTCTCTCGAGCTCTATCATATTAAGGCGGGAGATCGATCAGCTTATTCAGTTACCCAATAATCGTAGTTACCCAATAATCGGGTATGCTTCTCGCCCCGTTCGGTGGAGAAAAACAGTGCGAGCTAGATCCGCGATTTCGATTTCACAAAGGTGAGTGAGTGATATTGTAGGTTCCATTCCCGTCCGTCCCTTCTCCCCGCCCGCATCTATTGGTTCCGTTCCACCGCTATCCATACGTATAGAGAATAACCCTTCTCTCCGCTATGGATAGATAGATGGGCATATCCTCCCTCAAAGAAACTGATAGAAGAGAGATCTTATTGGTATATTAGATACGCATAAAACCCCTCTACTTAGGAAGCTCGACCTCAAAAGCTCGATCCCCTGGCATTGCAACATCCGCGAAATATCTCTCTCTGGCATGCACTCGAAATCTAAAGGAATAACCGATATGGTTTGGGGCTTTGCGACTTGATGAATAGACACATAGTTGGGGTTTTCTCATTGATGGTAAGATAGAACGTCTTGTGTAGTGAATACCGGAGGCGGCTTTCTCGATCTCTTAATACAGAAGAAATAGGGGCCCGCCCCCCTTCCCCTCACTTAGTTTGGGATAGAATATGTCGATGTTGCTGGTGGGGTTGGTTGCAACTCTCCCAATACTTGCCACTGGGAGGCTCGACTCCGCTAGAATTGCCGCTAGGGAGCCCGACCCCGCCTGGCATTGCAACATCTGCGAAATGGTTATTCCATTCCAGGCACGCACTTGAATATTCTAAGGAATAACCGATACGGTTTAGGGCTTTGAAACATGACCAATAGACTAGGAGTTTGACCCTTGATCGGGGATTATCCGTTGGGGGTTGTGAATGATGAGAATGGGCTTATAGAGCCCGCCATAAACAGGCCGTTGAGTGAGACGGAGTTGGATGGAAATATTTCAAGAACCTAATGGTGAGGGATTGAACGATATCCTTTGGGGCTTGAAACTCAACCAATGGACGAAGTGGGATGATGTATTAGATTTCCGATTACCAGAATATCGATAATAGGCTGCCTTATTGGAAATCAAGAAATGAATTATGGCATTGAACATCTGCGGAGTATTTCTCTATAGATTGAGGCATGCACTCGACTCTAAGGAATAACCGATATGGTATGGGTTCGAACCGGCCTAATAGACCCACTACTAGTTGGGCGTCCAAAATAGGTTTTATTGTAATCGAGGTACAACTCCATGCATACATTTTACTCCAGCAACTTGAGGGATGGAGATTCTGTTGGTTGGCAAGTCCCGGGATTTGGACGGCGCGTGATGGGAGAGAGAATGAAGTTTATGAATTCATTTTGCGAGCTTGTGAAAATTTGAAAGATCCGTCTAGTATAGACCGAGATACTCCCGCCAATTGCCTCTTAGAGATACCCGTCCCGATGGCTGGAGTCAACATGCCCCCTGACGCTTGTATCTGCTCATAAGCTATTATCCGGTTAGTCAAGCGACCGATGCACTCGTCACATTTGCCCAATCCCCGGGTTGCTGAAGCAACTTATGGAACCTAATATTAGTCATCCGATTCATCGAAGTCATGTTCGATTTGAATGGCCAAACTCCCTATTACGGCGGCTCTTGCCTGCCTAGATTCTATAGCTATTACTCACTAGTGAGCATCTCGTCAATTCCTATATCTTCGCATTTCTAGTGCTTTAGTCTATTCGGTTGTAGCTGGTGTCTATTCGGAAGTCGGGTGGCACCTAACCCATTCTTGTATTGGATATTGACTATTGGATAGTAATGGGAAATAACATATTGGATCTAGTTGATTGATGTCGAGGACTCAGTGCTTCCCCACCAATAATCTCGATTGAGCGTGAACTAACTGCAGAGGGGGAGATAGGAACTGCTATCTTTATGAGGAAGGATTGGGTAGTTGCATAGCTAACTTCCACTCTGCAGGGTAGGGAGATACTAGTAACACGGGAGATATTGTGACTACCGTAACTAGGGCTACTAGGATCGCTATCAGTACTTTTGTTGTTTTTGCTACCACAATGGGGACCACCGACACGACCTGTACCGGGACATAGGGAATAGCTTTTGGGATTGGGACTCATACGCCTACCTGGAGGCCCTACCCACAGGCCATTCCTATATTGCTTTGGCTTGAATACACTTGGGTACGATCTCGCGAAGCGGTACTGCTTTAGGGGGGATAATGAGGGGTCTGATGGGTACCCCCACCTTTACAATCTCTAGGAAGGCTGCTCCCGGCGCTTTTGATCCGCAGGAATTCTATCGGAAGGAGTATGCAAAGGATGGGAAGCGACAAAATTCTGGTTCGGGGGCCCGGGTATGTGCCTAATGAGCAAAGTATAGGCGCGAGGGGAAAAACTCGAATGGGATGAAACTTTGGTTGGAAGCTAATGGACTTTTCATTCGTAACTGGTACGGGGGTAAGAGCCCGGGCATGGGTATGGATGATGGAGCAAACCACTCGTTTCTGGGGATAGGATAGGTTACCACTAGGAGATAGGATCATACAATTCTCATTTTTGACCTTGGTCTACATCCAGTTAGTTAGGATCCTCTCTCATTAGTCTAACCATGCTACGGAAGGTGACTCCTCCTCATTAGATCCTACCCATCAGTCTATCTATCATATAGTCTATGGAGAGAGTCTATAAATCCCACTTGACCACCTCTAGCCCCAATAGTTACCCCTCTTGTAGGCTCACCTGGTATGGAAACCTCTAGAGCTCCTTGTGTGTTTGCACCTATCACTCTCTACCCATAATCTGACTCCCAGATCCTAGCTAGTAGTATTACGTCCTCATACTAGTGTACCAAGCTATCCCATGTCCCAGTTGCTCCAACCTTGAGCCGCTCTAACATGTATATGACATCTTCTAGCCATCTCCCACTGCCCACACCCCTACACCTAGTATGGGTATGTCTTTGTAATACCTATGGATGACCGAGTAGAAATGTAGTCTATTCCCGCATCACTCATATCTAGCAGTAATGATTACTTCCTGCTCTACTCTATCACCGGTAATATGTCACACTAGAAGGGTGAGAGAATCTCTGGTTCGAGCGCTTGGTCGGCCTATTCGTGGTAAAGAGTCCCTTTTCAACCAGATTGGCCTAAATTGACCAGATCGGCCGAATCAATAGAAGGAAAGGGAATGGAAGTAGGCCCTAATTACTAGATTGGCCTCTAATTACCGGATTGGCCTCTAATTTACCAAATTGGCCTCCCTTTTCTATTCCCCTTCAATCTATCCAATCCGAATCAATTCCCTTTCAATCTATCTATCCAATCTAATCCAGTATCTGTGTTGTTAATAGGTATAAAATAGTATCCCTCGAAGGTTGAGAATCAAGAGTTGTTAGTTGCCCAATTTCCAGAAACCCCGGGAAAAGCGACGTTACAGATTCTCACTCTAAAGCCGATGATTCAAGTCGCCATTCTTCTGTTGCATATAGCTGGAAAAGCGACTCAAGCCATTCTCACTGATAAGCATCTTTTTCAAGTTGCCATTTTTCTGTTGGATATAGCAGCAAAAGCGACTCAACCCATTTTGAGGAGGGAGGGTCGTCAACAACTCTACTTTTTTCCGTTGGACATATATGAAAAAGTGACTCAACCGGCCGAGGAAGAGGCAAACGATATTCATCAGCTTGTGCCGACCGGGTCGATAGCCGGTAACAGGGGTTGAGGTAGCTGCTGAGATGGTAAAAGCACCGGTAACAGTACCATACGCCTGTACGGGCTATAGAATCTTCAGTAGCATCTGAGTCGGCAGGAGCACAGGAAGTCATTGACCTCGAATCGTTTGATCCCGTGGAGGCAGTGCTTCGCCCAAATACATATATAAATATCCAGGGCCTATGCTCTAATCCGTTGAGGCAGTTGTTTCGCCTGTTGATCGAATCTTACCAGCATCTGGGCTAGCAGCGTCAGAGTAAGCAAGAGCAGAGCGCTTATTAGTAAGAGTTTGACCCTTATCTCACCTTCCCTTCCATTTCAAAGTCCCGTTACTTACACCAGCAAGGGATCCAGTAGCCGGGGTCAAAGCCGTGGATCCGGCTCCATAGCGAGCAGATTCGGTTCCATGCCCGGATCTGTGAAGCTATGAGTAGCGGGTGCAGTTCTAACGGATCCATATCCAGGTGCAATTGATCCGGGACCAGTTCACTAAGTTTAACCCATCCCCCCTTATTGGAATAGTAGGGCCCAAGCGCATATGAATCCACCCATCCCCTTCTCATTAAAGCAAATTGAGCAGTCTCGACTCCGGATTGGGGCGCCCTACTGTTTCTTATTAAAGGGAATTTTCTTATCAATAATGAACTAGGTATGGGTAGGACGGAGGGGTTTATTAATAGAGCCCTGTTTATTATATAGCAAGAAATTCATATGCGCTCAACCTATCCCTTTATTGAGAAACTAAACAATCGGCCCATCGCTTTGAAAAGAAACCTAATCCCTACCGAGGTAGCTGCCTAAAATATCGTTATTTACTCGATAGCCGCCTTCAATAGAACCCTCTCCCGAGGCAGATACGGGCCGCTTTCTCAATCTATTGATTTGAAATGAATAGGGGCCTATCTATATAATGATTCGAGGCTTTTAGCGACCATCCTTCTCTCTATTTCTATAGGGCTGGAGAATATATACCTCAAATTCTATTATCTAGCTGATTGGAGATGGAAAGGCTGAGACCAATCTATCGAAATGAGAATAATAGGGCCCCTTTTCCATCCGATAAGAGACGTGCCGTTTAGTAGGAGACATGCCGGGGCAGAATCTGGTTCTATTTCATACGTATCAACGAGTCTCCTTTTTCTGATGAGAGAAACTCCCCCTTTCTAGAATATTGCTGATGGGAGAGACACTATAAAGTCCCATGGAATATTGCTCACTATTTCTCCCGATACTTGCCCCTTTCTCCTCCCCGGCGGACTCGCTCCTCGACGAATACCTCTTTTTTCACGAGAAGGCGCTTTTACCAGATTCGCCTTCACCAGAATCAGTCCAATCTCCCTCTTCCCTTTTACCAGTAGGCCGTCCCTGTTCCCGAGAAACTGGAATCCCGTTTCTAGCCGGCGGTATAGAAGAGCTATGAATGACCCGTATATGATCGAACACGAACCCCTATTATTTCATAAGGGTGGAAAGGGCCGGGGAGACGGGGAATCGACGATTGGGATAGCTGGCTTTTAAGAGACTATCCCTTCTTGGTAGGCGGTGTAAACTATCCCTAAATAATGATAAAGGTTTGTTCTCCGATTCCCCAACCGGGTGGTAAGACTTATCAAGATACGAGAGTCTGGTATAGCCGGGTGGTAAGACTTATCAAGCCTCCCATTAGTATTTCTTGATAATGGTAGGGGAGATGCAACAAGACCGACCTTGGGAGATGCACATGTTCGATGGAGCTTCACCGATTCCAGAAACAGGGGAACCAATATCTACTCAACCAAGGGGGTTTCTCACCAGAATCCTACTTTTGCGTGAAAACGAGCCACATCGTCACGATACCGATCATCAGGATACGCTCTCACGCGAGCTATTCACCTACTCTTTCTGATCGAGGGATATCTATTACTTTGATCGGGATAGCTGGCTTTCAAGAAACTCTCCCTGATTATATACGTATCATCGAGCCCTTATTCTCTTCCATTCCTTCCAATAGTGGGCAAAACCCATCCCTTCTAATCCTTTCTTTTCTTTAGCCCAAGCAGTAGTGATAATGGGGCAGGAGATCTGCAGATGGCTCTTTCCCCAATGCTGGGTTTCTCAATCAAGGCGCACTCTCATTCACTCCCTGCTCACACTTGGATAGGAAAGAGCCACATCCAAAGAAGAGGTTCCTTACTATAGCCTACCCCCGAGACGAATCATCGCATCGGAAGAGACGGATCGACACATAGACAAATCATCGCATCAGAAAACACAGATCGACACTTTCCCTATTATGTAAATAGTCTAGTCTCTTCCACCCAGGACAGATCGACACCTATTTCATCCCCATCCCATTCAATGAGAAGTTTACCCGGATACGGAGGCAAGCAAGCGCAGGTGACCCCGCAACGGAGGCTGAGGTGGTGGGAGGAAACGAGCACTAGTACCTATTAGAAGTTCCAAAGCCAATTGCTGACCCAGCAGCAGAGGCAGGGGTAGCATCATGAGTCGGCGCGGGGGAAGGAGCATCACCACCAATTCTGGTTTTGGATCTGGGGCTTATTCCTTTTCCTATTCCGGGGCGCCTTATTATAAGTAGGGCTTGGATTGTCCCTTTGAATAGAGCGGATAATAGACTCCTAAACCCCTCCATTACTGAGAATTGAATCGATTGCGGCGAGGAGTAAACTATTAGAAAAGCGGGCTTGAATTTGACCCTCCCTTCTGGAAAGATGGTTAGTCGGTTTCGCAGCTATATGAACCGGAGAATGGGGTGTTTTGTTTAAGGGGCCAACATCCAGGAGAAGCAGTTGGATGCAGGAATTGAACGGGGGAATTTTCAACAATGATGAGGTTACAGCTCACCATTGGAAGGGAGAGGAGCTTGAACAATCACGGGCTAGTCTCTTATATACGTATTCACCACCTTGCCCCTTTTTCCCGATAACGTCACTAGGAGTTGCCACCTCCGCCCAGAACCCTTCCATTCCAGTTACTCCGGTTGGGATCGTAGGACCTACTTGAAAATGAGAGATTCCGGGATAATGGTAGGCCGGTTACTATTATTACTATTATTATTATTCGGGTCCCCAATCTCCCTATATGGACGGGGCAGAAGCCGCCGTTTGAGGGGAGGTGATTCCCCCTTCCGTAATAGATTTCTTTTCATTAATGGGCGCTCGATTGGATGAGGACTTATCATTCCCTTTGCCGGGGCGCCGTTTCATCTTTTTCCCATGATAGTAGAATCCCGGGCGATCATTCTTGTTGAGCGATATCGAATAATTCAAGCTTTTCATAATAGTGCCGTTTCATCTGCTCGAATTACTCAATCTCCATAGGTAGTGGGGGAAGAAGCTGGGGGAATTTTTTCTTCTTATTCGGCGAATCTTGTGGGTTCTACTAAAGGATTCCTATAGTAGGGTTATTTATCCGTTTCATCGAGACTTTACTTAACAGGGACCTGGGCGACTTCTCGATTTCTAGTTCACAGGGCTTCTTCACTTCGCCATATCCACATCCAACGTGAGGGGCACTCATTCTGGTAAAGGGCTAATCTTCTCCCTTCTCTGACGAGTCATCTATCGATCAATGAGATATCCAGCTCCTGCCACATCCAATGGATTCCCTTTCGAGTGGGATTGATTCTGAAGTAGGGCAGTCATCTTTTCAAAATAGGGCCTTATAGTCGTCAAAGTGGGCAGTACAAGGAATAGCCTTATCAAGACTATTCTTCCCCTACCTTTATTCTGCCCATTAGCCCCAATCTTTTGGGCAGTGAGGAATAGATCCTTTAGGTTGGGCTAGACTCTTTCTCGTTGGAGAGTACAGGCTAGATTCGAGTCAAGGGGACTGACATCTTGAAATGGAGTAGGCTGTAGAGTTCTTCCATCCTTATTGGGCTAGTCTAATCAAAGGGATCGACATCTTCCGGAGGGGAGAAGCAAGAAATAGAGATTATTCTTGTCCACATGAATTCATTAGCCCTACTCTTTCATCATTAGCTATCCCTAAAGCCATCTCTACCTTAATAATAGGTTGAGGGCTAGAATCTCACTATAAGGGATTCTATTCAATTGATGGGATCGAATCAAGGCAATGAGTTTTTGTCTTAGATTCGAGTACCGGATCCCACTAATCCTCGCCATCCCTCAACAAGAGAAGCATATCTTTTCTAACCTCGAG
>Ga0068629_1000527_pt1 | contig 11420 bp, 11 predicted proteins | sample InSIn3gowninarea_FD_77432 | JGI IMG/M metagenome (GOLD analysis project Ga0068629, IMG submission 77432) | Clean room microbial communities from NASA Spacecraft Assembly Facility at Jet Propulsion Laboratory, Pasadena, California, USA -... ...
CTCGAAACACCTAAACCCCTTATATGCCCATAGTATCCTGCATCCCCTATGTAATATTTATGTAGTCCAATTGCAAGCATTACAGTTAGCCAAATAGTAGTGGTAGCGAGAGGTTATGAGGGTGATGGTATTTTAGAGTCAGTTGATCACCATGGGGATAATGTCCATAAAGCTAATATCCGAGGGAAGGAGCCAATCTTGGACCAAGACACACTCCCAGACTATAGCAAGCTCATAAAGGAGCATGCATCGATCTAGCAATAGGACTACATAAATATTACATAGGGGATGCAGGATACTATGGGCATATAAGGGGTTTAGGTGTTTCGAGTATCACATACATGAGGAGAGCAAGGAGTGGGTCCATCAGGGGTGAGCCTATCAGGAGCTGGCAAGGGATCAAGCAAAAGCCCAACCTCCCCCAGCACAAGACATGGTGGAAAGGTTTAGATCTTGCATGATAGCCATCGATTTTGACAAGCATTGAGAAGCATGATTTTGATGTATGATTATGCATGTGTACTATGATACAGATGTAGATATATGTATGTATGTTTGATGGACATGATGTACAGTACATATGTATTTATGTGATTTATGATATGATATGGACATTTATGGATATGAATATGTATGTGTTTGCTTATGTATAGATGTATGAATGTTTACTTATGATACTATGGATGCAATGGAAATGAACATGTATGCTTAACCACACACAAAAGAATGAACATGTATGGCTAAACATATAAAATAACGAAATGGACATGTATGCTTAACCACATAAAAGAATGAACATGTATGCTTAAACATATAAGGAAGATAACAAAATGAACATGTATGGATAAACACACATGAGAAATGGACATGTATGTTTAACCACATTGAAAACGATAATCAACACATGATAAACACAAGGATAAAAATTGAAAATGACATGATAAAAATGGATGATAAAAATAAATAAAATGAATACAAGACAATGTAAATAAACATGAAATGATCATAAAATAGATTAGATAAGATAACAAGATGAGATAAAATGATAAGACCAAAAATAAAATAGGAATAAAATAAATTGGTATGCTATTGAAATTTTGTTCAAAAGCATGAAAAATGAGGTAAAGCATGGCTCGAAATGCTCATGCCTAAATACTCAATGTATGCCCTACATCATGGAAACAAACAAGTATCATACCAGGGGATTACCGATAGGTAGCTGAAATGGACAAAAATAAGCTTAACGTAAAAATGACACCTTGTAAAAAGTGAAAAATTATGAACTTTGATGAACGATAATGAATGACCACATAAATGAAATGAGGAGATAGCTAGATGATATGATAGACAGTAGAATGGTCTAACCATAAGATCAAACGGTTTGAAAAATAGAGCTCGTTTAACCTATTTACGAAGGTTAAATCGGATGCAACTTATAAAAGTGCGACAGCCTTCAATAGTCACTAAAAGCGTACCACTTCAAGTAGCCTCAGAAATGATGTTTGAAAAGCTATCAAATAAAGAAAAAAAGATATAAAATTTGACATGAAGACTACATTATCATCGATGAAATACGAAAAAAAAAAGATAAAAAAATAAAAAACGTTTGACACTTAAGAATGCCAAATCAAATAGCCAATTTTCACAGGGATCAAATTTTAGGACCGATGTCCTTGAAATTCAAAACCCTAATAAAAGATCATGAAATTGGATGAAACTTCATAGGATGACTCAACATGATATAAAATGATCATAGAAGACTAAGATAAAAAAATGGATAAGAGACAAGATGAAAGCTGGCATGCTTATCGAAGCATACCACATGGCCAAGTGGTGACCTAAGGTAAGCATGAAAATTGATGAAATGGAAAAAAAATCAAAACAAGAATAAGGGACATGAAGACCAATGATAAATGAAGCGTAAAAATATCATAACATGAAAAATGAGATAACTTGAATGTGAAAACACAAGGAACAAAAAAGGTAAAAATCTCAAAATGACAAAGATAAAGATAAGGCACCAAAAGACATCCAAACGTATCATAAATCATTTGTAACATAAGGATTTCGCTTAGAAACCATGATAGTCATAGCCTATGATCAAATCTAAGGGAATGATAAAAGGCAAACTGAAGTGGTTGTGACCCAAGTGGTTATATCCTCATAGGAATCACAGATGGACAAGATGATAAGATAGACAAATGGATACAAAATAATATCAAGGATACAAATAAAATATAAGAAGATAGAGAAGAACATAAAAATATAAGGAACCAACTTCCACACATGTACATGATTGTTCTTGCTCTATTGGCAATTTGAGAGATAATGTCCAATGACTCAGATAAAAGATGAGATGTGATGAAAGAATATAAAAGGGATGATCGACTTGACACATGATAATAAGAAGATGAGTGACTATTGTCCTACCCCATAATGAGCACAAGTGCATCATAGCAAAAGAGGAGTAGAATCTAGTATCAATGCCTAAATGATATGCTCAAGGGTTAAAATGATAAAAGACACAACGTGATAAAGATCCAAGTGAGAGAGAGAGAGACCTATGTACAAGATTCTTCCCCTAGCATGATATAGATGGACTAGATGACGATGATCAAGATTCGAAATAAAATAAATAAAATCATAACACATAATGATGGATCAAGACCAAGATGACCAAGAATCAAGAATAAAACAAATGAAGATGGAGAATATTGATAGGCTCAAGCTCTTCCCATCCTTTGAAGTCTACTAGATAATAAACACTCAAACTAACCTTACACTTGATCATGTAGGGGCCTAGCCAATTCGAAGCAAACTTATCATGAAGAGGACATTCAAGATGGGACTATTGCTAATTCTCTTTGAAAATAAGGTCATTGATATGGAACTCTCGAAGTTGGATCTTCTTGTTAAATGCTCGTTTACGATGTTCTTGATAAACCTTATGATGCTTGATGGCATTGATACGTCTCTCATCAAGCAAAGTAAGTTGGTCCAACCTAGCCTGATGAGACTCCTCATTTGGGATAAAATTCTTGAGCGAAACATGCAAGGATGGGATCTCAAGCTCAAGACGTATGATAATCTTTGCATCGTAAATGAGAGAAAAAAGAGTAGCACTTGTGGGCATCTAAATGCTAGTGCAATATGCCCATAAAGCATACAGGACACACTCATGCCAATTTTGATGATTATCCTTGATGGTATTTTGAGGATTATGATAATCATCTTGTTGGTGGCTTCAGCTTGGCTATTGCCTTGAGGAAAATAAGGTATGAAGAATGAGTGCTTGATCTTATATGTGTTAAACATTCTCCTCATATGCTAATTTTTAAAACAAGTACCATTATCAGTAATGATCCTAGTAGATATAACGAATTGACATAAGATATGAGTCTTCAGGAAAGATGCGATCTTAGGAGCTATCATGGAGACCAACAAAACCATCTCAACCCACTTGGTGAGATACTCGATGGTGATGATAATGAACTTATGGTTGCCAAATGAGGGAGGAATGAACTGATTAATGAGATCAAAACCCCATTGAGCAAAGGGCACATGGCTTGGATGGGCTGAGAAGGGACATGCTGCAGATGGACATGCTGTTGACACTTGATGTACTTCTTAACATAGTCATTACAATCATGCTCCATGGTAGGCTAGTAATAACCCATATGTAGGATATGTTTAATGATAGTTATGCCATTAAAGTGTCCATCGCAAATACCATCATGGCACTAAGATATTATGATTTGCTGATCATAAAGTTGGAGACAACGAAGAAGGATACCATCGAAAAAATGCTTATAAAGGATGTTCCTCAAGAGCACATAGCGAGTAGCTTGATGTTTAAATGCATGCTTCTCCGTAGGAGCCATATCAATGCAAAGGGTATTCCACTTGAGGTATTCATGCAGTTGCTTATACCACAAGTCATATGACACGATATAAATCTCACTGATACTAGCTTCAACGAGAGATGAAGGAGAAGATACTTTGAGAGATGACTCAGTAAGAGTGATAATCTCAACATGTTGGATACGCTAATGGGGATTGGGCAAAATAAAAAAATCCAAGGAGGCCATGGTATTAACAAAGTGATTCGATGACCTAAGGATGGACTCGATCTTGAAGATCTTAAGATGCTTAAGGAGATTGATAGCCAACTCCCTATAAGACTTGAGAAGCTCGTTATGACATTGATAAATGCTAAGAACTTAATTCATAACGAGAAAAGAATCACCATAAATCATAATTCTATCAACTTTAAGATCGATGGTGGTTCTAATACCCAGGATAAGGGCTTCATACCTTGCATTATTATTCATGTACAGAAAAGCCAACTTAAGAGTATGGGATTGGAACATCCTGAGGTGTGAAGAAAATGATAGTAGCACCTCCCTCTTGCTCACACTTGGATCCATCAAAATACATCATATTGAATTCCTTAGGTGTGAACTTCTCATCAGCATCAACCCAAAATATATCCTCATCAAAGAGGTTAATTTCAAAAGGAGAAGAATCCTACAAGGGCACGTCAGCTAACTGATTGGTAATGACCTATCCTTTGATCGATTTCTTGCTAATGAACTCAAGATTGAACTTTGAAAAGAACATGAGCCACTTGGATGTTCTTGAAGTGTGATAAGTTTTGCTCATCATATATTGGAGTGGTTGGTGCAATAAATCATGTATATCATATGATTTAACATATAATAACATAACTTCTTCACCACAAAAATAATGGCTAGACAAAGACACTCCATGTAGATGTAGCGAAGCTCATAATCTATGAGTGTTCAATTGAGGTAGTAGATGGATTGCTCACGATCAAGATCATTCTTTTGGGCTAACATGATACCTAAGGCAAAATCAATCATCAATAGGTAGAGTTGGAAAGGAAGACTATCCTTGGGAGGGACCAAGATAGGAGTGGTGGAGAGGTAGCATTTGATCTCATCAAAGGCTTCCTGATACTTTTCATTTCACTCAAAGACCATGCTCTTGTTCAAGAGCTCATTAAAAGGATGACACCAATCAAAAAGCTGGGAGACGAAGCGATGAATGGCCTGAATCTTACCTTGAAGACTCCTTAAGGTCTTGAGATCATAAGGCAAAGGCATATCAATGATAGCTTTTACTTTCTTAGGATCAATTTTAATACCTTACTGCAACACGATGAACCCCAAGAGCTTATCGAAGGTGATGCTAAAGACACACTTCTTTGGATTCAACCTAATATTATGCTCAAGGAGGCATTGAAAGACTCTATAAAGGACATCCCAATATCCTTGTCGAGTGGAAGACTTAGTAAAGAGGTCATCGACATAGTCTTCGATTATGTCATGTATCATATGATGAAAAATGTATATGGTAGCTCGCTGATAGGTCACAGTAACATTTTTAAGATCGAAAGACATGACCTTATAACAATAAGTCCCCCAAGGGGTGGTGAAAGCAATCTTGTGCTGATCATCTAGGTTCACCCAGGTCTAGTTGTAGCCCGAGAAATCATCCATGAGAGAAAACATCTCATAGCCAATGATATTGTTAGAGTTAGTTAGTTAAGCTTGCTAGGGTATCTAACTTTAGAGTCCTTAAGTTAGTTATCATTTAATGTTTACGATCATTTAATATTTACGATAATTTAATGTTTATCATTTTTTTATAAAACCGTGTGCACAATACCATGTTCTCAAACCATGGTATTCGTTCTTGTAAATGCCTATTTATAAGCATGTCTCATTATATCATAAATAAGTTTTTCTATTTCCTTTCATGGTATCAGAGCGATTCGACCTTTGAATCTTCCTCAATTTGATCAACAAATCTGTGAGGGGGGATTGGCCTCTTTACGCTAATCCCCCCCTCATCTCCATTTTTTTTGCTGCTTTTTGATGTGTGGTAGGTAGTACCTATTTATGGGCATCTCTTTTGAGAATGCCTAGTTTGTGGGTGTCATTCACTTTGTGCATAGTCCTCTTCCATTATTTTGAAGCTCTATCGTGTTAAGCTATTTACGAGCATGTTTGGCTGCTTGGATTTTATTATCGGGTATCGAGTTTTTTATGGTTGATGTTGGTAGTCCCGATATGCACTTACTTGGCAGCATTTGGTTTTACCCTTTGCGCAATCTAGTGGGCATGCCATTGCGTGCATTTTGCGAGCTTCCTCCAGCCTTGCTGTTCATGCTTGCATTGGATCTGGACATTTCTCTCGTGCATCGTTTAGCTATTTATCAACTTTTCTAATTATTGCACGTGGATCCGTGCTACCCTCTGCTGGCCTTGGTTTCGTCGACCCTCACCGCTGCTGTTGCTGTCTATTTGCATTGCCATTTGGTGGGCCTTTGGTTTCTCGTCATCGTTGCTACGCTTCTGACCTGCTTGTTGTCATGTGTCGGCTGTCCACTCATTGGCATGCCTCTTTGCTGCTATCCTCTGCTGATTGGACTACATCTCGATGCTTGGCTGGCTCAAAAACATCATGAAAAAGATAGACACGATTTTTGAAGTTATGATTTATCAAATTTGATTTTTGGTAGCATAATCGGATACCCTTTTTTGAGTTACACAATTTTGTCTTTTGGATCATTAGAATATGAGCTCGTTTGAGGAAGTTACGAGCGTTTGATGATTCAGCTTTCAATTTAATTGGGGTAGCTTGTGTAATAGTCATGTTTTTCAAGATTGCTCTTTTGTGGGATCCCAGTTTCAAGAACGAACACTTTCATGGCATTCCTCAGTCCACCATGATCATTTTGAGTGGCTGCATGACCCATTTTGCCATCCCCATCAACCGCTAATCATAATTCGAAGTTCTGCAATTAAAATTTAATTAAATTCATAGTTTTTAATTTAATTAAATTTTTCTAATGTTTTGGGCATAAAAATTTAATTTTTGCTCCAAAATGAATTAATTCCATAACTTTTGTAAACGAACTCTGTTTTGAGTGCCATTTTTTGCATTGTGGAGCAGACTTTGAATAGTTTTTGATGAAATTGGTTGTATGCCTAATTTATAAAGGTAAATTTTAAGGGGGGGCTTTATTTACAACTTTGTTTTGATAGGTTCCTAGGAGACACATCATGAGGATCAAACATTTATTGTAGTCTTGAACATTTATTCAACATCACTTTGGTTGATGTTTAGTACTGCATGTTCATTTCTCATGCTCCCGTTGACTTTTTGATAGTCGTAGTTAGTGGACTTGTTCTCTACTAAGTTGTGTGGTCATCAACATCTTTCATGAAGATCACTTCATGTTCCAATTATGAGGAGGATTTCTATTTATGTACTAATTTTTTATCTAGGTTAGATGTGTGTTTTTGCATCTCAATATGTGTTATTTTGGAACTCATTATACTTGCACTAAATTATAAAATGCCATGGGGGGTTTGTTGTGTTTTGATCCCAACCTTGTTTACCTTCATGCGAGTGTGCCTTGTTTTGCACATCCTTTCTCTTGGTTGCTCGTACTTTATAGTTCTTCTTCATCGTGTTGTATCTTGTCACAATGAGTTTTGATGATCCATCTTCTTCAACAGTGCTCCTGTGTTCGACATCGACTTCCTTCATGGATTCTTGTACCATTCTTGGTACAGTGTTAATGGGTTCTTGGTACCATTTGGTATGCCTTTTGCATCGTCAACAATCTCTTCAAAGAAAAGTTCATGCCTTAATTGTAGGTTGAGGGACTCTCTTTGTTCATGTTGATCATGTAGTGTTGTTCATCTCACTCATGCAGATTAGTGGCTCTTTGATCCTACTTTTATTGGAGTTATTTACTCTTCAATTGCACATGTTCGTTAGCTTTTGGTCGCTCTACAACTTCTTTGTGCTTGATTCCTTTTTCTCTCTTTTAGGGGGGAGTTTTCCCATAAGGTTTTTTTCCTTTTCTTTATTTGTGAGAGATTTTATTTTGTTAATGGGTACCTCATCAGGCCTTGTTTTTGGGACCCATATTATACTAGTTTGCTTGTGTCTACTACCTCCTAGCCTCGCTTAAAGGGGGGTGTTAGAGTTAGTTAGTTAAGCTTGCTAGGGTATCTAACTTTAGAGTCCCTAAGTTAGTTATCATTTAATATTTACGATCATTTAATGTTTACCGTTGTTTTGTAAAACCGTGTGCACAATATCATGTTCTCAAACCATGGTATTCGTTCTTGTAAATGCCTATTTATAAGCATGTCTCATTGTATCATAAATAAGTTTTTCTATTTCCTTTCAGATATTATCAACCAAAATATCAATATTGGGCAATGGGAAATCATCTTTAGGATAAGCCTTGTTCAGATCATGAAAATTTGTACAAGTATGAAGATTTCTATTAGTGCGATTAATAGGAACCATGTTGGAGACCCACTTGGGGTAGTAAATTGATTCGATGAACTTGGCTTTAAAGAGATTTTGGATTTTAGCTTTAAGAGATATTGAGTAGGGTGAAACTTGCATGATTTTTATTTGATCGACTTGGCATCAGGATACATTACGATGTTATGCATAATCAGATTAGGATCTAGGCGAAGCATATCCTTGTAATAGAAAGTGAAGATCTTTTGATACTCGATCAGAAGGGACATGGCTAAAGCATGCTCGAACTCGATCAAGATATCACAAAGATAGATAATCTTGAGATACTAAGGATCATCGCTCAAATTCACTTCAACTAGGCCCCAAACATGCATGTGAGAACCATCTTTGAACTACTTCAGGATGGGAAGGTAGGAATGGTCATCTCCACTAAAATAAAAAATTGATAAGATAAGATCAAAGCACGATGCCTCACCGAGAGGAGAGTGAGGTAAATAATAAACACTATGTGATGAAGAAGCACCTGATGATGATGTGAGAGAATCCATGGACTCAAAAATAGAGAAAGGGTCATCATCAAGTGGAGAAGCAAAATGATCAATCTTATGCAATGAGATCATGTTGACAAAAATGATCATGTTGGATGAAGGATCATCAAAGAAATCATGAGGAATAGAACAATCAAAATGGGCAGGACTAGAGAGGGTGAAGTACAAGTTGATACCATCTACATCCCAAGTTTGATCATGGATGTTAAGATTAGCAAAGTGCTCCTTGAGAGAAACTGATTTAGGACCCTTGAAATCAAGATCTCGTTTATCATGAGCAGCTTGAAATATCAATTGGAAGGCATGTACCATACCTTGTTCAAATTTACCGAGGTTTAACCCTTGCTATTTGCAGTATTCAAAATATCATTGAATAAAATTTGAACAAGATAGGTAATTAATTTTTGCATAGAATTTCTCCTTCAAGGGATGATCAAAGGGAACAAGCGAAGGAGAATCAACATCAATGTAGATGAACATAGATTGCCTGGGTAGGCAACCCAAGGGAAAAATGGTTCCAACCATGATAGAAGAATCTTGGGGCTGACCAAAATCTTTAACTGATTGGATGTTGCATGATACAACCTCAATATGATATTATCCCAAACCAAGGCTAGCATGTTGTGTCATAATCGGATAAGGATTACCATCATCGAAGTTATGGGGTTGCAACGGGCAGTGCCACTGCGCGCCACCTCGGAGGGTGTCGTAACTAGCTATGCCATCGCATGCCACCCCTAGAGGGGGCTGCGATGGGTTACACCACCGTGCACAACCATTGGTGGGGAGGCGACAGGCCAACCACTACGCGCAACCCCTGGGGGCATTGCGGTGGGCTGCACCCCTATAGGCCCTAGAGATTGTTTTGAAAGTTTTTTTTTTATGTGTGACAAAAAAAATCTCTTTAAAAAAAAAAAATTTATACAAACTATTTTTTTTAAAATAAAAAAAAATAGAATAAGAGCATATAGTAAAAAAAAGATTGCATATATAAAAAAATTTGAGCTCTTTTTTTTTAGTAATATAAAAGTAAAAACTTTAACAAAAAAGTTTTTTTTTTGTTTTATATAAAAAAAATTTAACAACAACCAAAATAGCATTGTTGTTGTTGTTGTTTTTTTTTTAAATTGTATGTAAAATGTATGCATACTAACCTTCTTTCTTTTATAAAAGTAAGCAATTAAAAAAAATTGCAAATAATCTTAAAAAAAAGGTTAGTAACAAAAATTGTATTGCTATTTTTAAGCATAAAAAATGAACTAACATATTACAAAAAAATGTTAGTACTTTTTTTTAAAAAAAATTACTAACATAAAAATTAGTTCAACATATAGCTTAAAAAATTAATAATTTTTGTATACTTGACCTTATAATTTAAAAATATGTCAAAAAATGAGAACTTGACATAAATAGGTTAGTATACGAAAAAAACATATTATTGCTAATCTTTAACCGTACTTAGGTAAGAAAGAATGATCTAACATATAGCTCAAAATATGTTAGTATCATAATAAAATAATGAAATAATCAAGAAAGAAGGAAATCTATACCTTTCTTTGAATCTACCACAACAAAATGGAATGTAAAAAAAAGAAAGAAGACCTTCAAGTTGTTGAAGAAGAGCCTCCACACTAAGAGCTCATGATACCAATTGAAGAAAGTAGAACTACACTATAATCCTAAAAGCCCAAGACTATAGGAAACTCATTCATTCAACATCTAATATCTAAGAATACCAATCACACAAGATGATAACATAAGGAGTAAAGTGGTTCCTCCCATTTGGGAGTACATCCACAACTAGTCTCAAATTCTCATATATGCACTCTCTTACAAACTATGACTTCCTCTCCTACAACCAATCTAGTAGAGTAACCTTACTCCAAAACTTAGTGCCATAACAAGAGGGGAAGCCCTCTATTTATAGCAAAAGAGCCCCTCCTTAACCTCCATTTAACCCAAGGGTAAGGTTAGGGTTACATTGAAAGATACCACCTAACTTTAACCTACCCTTTTACCAAAGGGTAAGGTTAGAGTTTACATCATAAAGAATTCATTTAAACCCTTAAAGGTATTTAAAAGGATCCTTTAAGTGTTTAATTGAATGTACAAGGAGCTTAGAGATTCACAATATTACATTATAAATTCTAATAGTACGAGCACCACTTTGGTGGATTATCCATATCAAGAGCTAATGGGAGAGGTCAAAGGACTAGATCGAGGATTGAGGATATTGCCAATAGTGGCAGTAGTGCCCATTAGTAGTTTAGGCTTGTGGATGTGGTTCCACACCTCATTATATATTACCATTTTTTGATATATATATATATATATATATATATATATATATATATATATATCTTCATTGATTTGTTACCCATCAATCTTATATTTATTTATATGTATATTATATTTAATTTTCTCTATATCAATCAATCATGTCAGTTGTTGTTATTCAATATAGCCATGCAAATCATAAAGAAAAAACTTGATCAATAACGTATTTATATATAAGAATGATCAATTTAAGTAATTAAACACATATTATTTGCACAA
>Ga0068629_1000533_pt1 | contig 11351 bp, 10 predicted proteins | sample InSIn3gowninarea_FD_77432 | JGI IMG/M metagenome (GOLD analysis project Ga0068629, IMG submission 77432) | Clean room microbial communities from NASA Spacecraft Assembly Facility at Jet Propulsion Laboratory, Pasadena, California, USA -... ...
ACTCAACGACAATGGAAAAAACTAGATCACTATGGATCCTATTCAAGGAGCATTCAAGATCTCTAAGAATTTCAAGATGTTTATTTTTGAAGGAGATGAATAAAAATGACCACTTGAACACAACAAGAAAAGTATTACTTTTTTTTTGCTTACACTCTCACAATATAAAATCGGGTGACATTAATATGTTTCCCAAGAAATATGATAGTTTCAATTTGCAATAACTTCCTTCCTTTCAATATTATCTAAGTTAGCCAACAATGATAATATGATTTCCTTACTAACTTCATCAAATTTTGGTTGAAAATCTGATCAATAAGTGTTGTTGTAAGTACCCATTTTGGTTCTACTATTGATATGCAATTATGTTATCATGAATGGAGTGATTTCTTTTATTATTATGTCATATGTAAGCATTAAACAACAATAGTGAGGATATATATAGATTGCATAAATGCCGCTAATTGTAGACGCTACATAATATCTTATTCGACAAATTTGATTCATTATAATCACTATGAAAAGTTAAACATTTATGTCGTTAAATTTAGGTTTTGGTAGTAGTATTATGTAAGTAGGTAGATTGATGCTTCTATTCATCGAAGAAATATTAATATTTATTAATTTTGATAATAGAGTGGATGAGATATATATTTCTAATGCCTCACATTCAAAATCTCGGTTTCCTATGTTTATAATTAAGAGAAGAAGAGTACAACACCTCCCTCTCATTCAAACAGGAAAGTATGACAAAATTAGATAAGCTATACAACTGTAAGGGAGAATAGGTATGCGAAAGATTTAGGATATTGTAGATCAAATTATTCATTGTCTTTGAGTTTGGTGTTTTAGTGCCTTTTGAACGTGTAGCTTATTCAGTAATATCATATATGTAGTTAATTTATGTTAGTATAGAGGAAATATAGGATTGTTTCTTTATAAAAAAATGTTTTTGTCCTTGGACAATCGAGAGTAGAGAGTTGTGGTTTCGAAACGCTCATTTGGAAGGAAATTTTGGGATGATTTTCTTGTATGACTATCTGTTGTGCCTTTTCATTTGTATTTTTGTATTCTTGGAGAGGATCTTCCCCTAATAATTTTGATTTCAGTTTTTACTCGTATTATTCTGACCCTCTTATTTGTTTGATATATTATTTTTTTGATTTACTCAAAATTTTCTTAAAAATTAAGAAATTGTAGTTGATCATGGCTAGGAAACTTTTTCAAATTCTTTGGTATATGATTGACTTAAAAATCTTACTAAGAATTAGGGAACCATTATAAATTTAATAATATTAGAGTTAATATTATTATTTATATTTTATGAATAAAATATATATAGTAATAGTCATAAATAATGGTTAATTAATAATTTAGTAATTAGTGTTGGAGAGGTATGTTTCTAAGGACATGATTGTTTGTGAAGGTGTACCTACCTATGTATATAAGAATGTCCTCACCCTCATTTGTAATCATCTCATATCTTCTATACATTTCTTATATAAATATATTTATCCTATAACTTTATTCATTATGTTGGTATCAGAACATTCCTTTGAGTATATGAACTTTGTTCGTTACATTATATTTATAAAGTTAATAAAGTTAATAATATTGATGACATTACATTAATAAAATGAATACATTATGCATAATTTGAATAATATTAATTACATTAATAATATTCATATATATATATATATATATTAACTATAACGGTTATCTTAATTATTTAAAAACTGGTTGGGTCGAAACCAAAACAACCATCATTACAATATTCAGAAGTACTTTTAGTTGCCAATATCTATTTCCTTACAAAGGTGTAGATATACTCTAGATTACGAGATTGGAATCCATGTAGGTTCTTCATTATTCTTGCTAAATTCTCCTTGAGGTAGGAGCCATGCCAGGTTTGCTTTTGCACCTACTTCCTTATTTGAACCATGTAGGATATGGAATAGAAGGTAGGAGGAGAAATCTTGAAGCACATATCGCAGCGTTTGAAGTGTCTTGTTAAGCGCCCAATTGCTGAAGTGGTCCTCTGAATTTAATATCTTTATCAGAATTTCTAAATCCTCGAAGACTTGTATTTCCTTATTGCCTTTTTCATGTGCTATCTAACACGATTTTAGCAGCCCAAGGATTTCTGCCTAGTTGTTGGTTCTCTATCCATGACCCCAGCTAAAGCTATCTTCTCAAATACCATCTGGGGATTAGATCACTCTACCTACTCCTACTGTCCCTGGATTGCCTTTGGAGGCACCATAAAAAAATATTGTTTTTTTACCCTGTTTCCTCCACCAAGCTTGAAAATCTTTGTCCAAATCTCATAATCTCCATACAAGAGTTTTACTGGGGCGAGTAGTGTCCTTTATCCTATCTCATAATATATAAGTTACCATCCATTTCTCTTAGTCAGGGAGGAGTGAGTTATCATTTTTAAAGGGGTGATTGGCCACAGTCTCAAGGAGTAGTTCTTTTTCTTTTACTGTCATCTTCAAAAAGTAATTCAGAATGTTGTTGAAGATCTGATCATTTCCAGCGAACCATATTTTCTAGTAGATGCATTTAGGTAACGCTTTCCAGATTCTATTCCATGCTATCTTTCTTTGGGTCACATGCATGTATCACATTCTCCAGGTGTTGAAGAGGGTTACTACTATGCCTTGCAATGGGGCAGAGACATTGAGGCCTTGAAGGATGTAGTCCCAAACTTATTGAGCAAATGAGCAATCCACGAAAATGTGCTCCATGTTTTCTTGGGCTTTGTGGCAAAGAGAACACTAATGTGGGCCGTAAATACCTCTTTTACTCAGATTGTTGCTAATTAGCACTTTCCTATGTATTAAAAACCAGGTGAAGAAGTTTATTTTGGGGAGACCAAGAGGGTCCCAGACCTGTTTCCACAATGCTGCAGTGTGGATTGGAGCTTGGTGAGCTTGAAGAGAGGTGAATCCATGCGCTTCCTTCTAGATTCTAGTCTTTCCCCATCCCCATTTTTCCATTGAATGCAAGTGGACTAGTGCCAGGCCCATTAAAGCTTCTTCCAAGAGTGTCTTTTGAATGTGCAACTGCTCTGGAGCTTGTGGAATGTTCCAATCTCTCCAATTTCCAGAGTCATCCCATGTTGAAATGTTTACCAGGGTGAGATTTCCTTGTTGCATGAGCCAATTCCTAACTTCTTTGATTACTTCATAATTTCCAAGAGGCGACTAACCCACTATACTGTCTTTCCACAACATCATGTTGTTTCCATTTCCAGGGATAGGATACAAGTTCTTTTGGAAGAAATCGATCCCACAATGACATAGATGCCATATCATCATCCCTTTGATGCTGTTATTGATCTGAAGGCTTCTTAGCATGGAGCCATTTAGATATTTTTTCCTTAGAACCTGACTGATAGGGAGTTTGTTGTTTGAGAAGAGGGTCCAAAGGATTTTGCCTCCTAGAGCTAGATTGGCAAGGCCTGGCTCTCTTATTTGTAGGCCTCCTTCAGAGATAGGGCGCTTGACTGTTTCCCAGTTCACTAAGTGAATTTTTCTTTGATTTCCTCTTCCTCCTCTCCATAGAGATCCCTGATCAGTTTGGAGATTTGGTCCGTGATCTTCATTGGAGCCAAAAGAAAGGAAACCTGATAAATTGGCAGGGAGGATAAAATAGATTTAATCACGGTGAGTTTGCTAGCATTGGTGAGCCATTTCCCTCCCACAGCTGTAATCTTGGACTTAATTTTTCTTATTACATCTGTCCACAGCGAAGATTTGTTAGAACCCAAGGTTATTGGTAACCCGAGGTATTTGATTTTATCCCAAGAAGTATAACCCAGGAAGCCTAAGAAGAGGGTTATTCTTTGGATTGAATGTTGATCCACATTCGACCTGTATATTTCACTTTTGCTTTTATTTATAAGAGCTCCTGATATGCTGCAAAATTTTTGGAGAATTCCACTGTAGACTTTGGCTATCTTGATGGAGGCTCCACCCAGACGAAGAGAGTCATCTACAAATAAGGCATGGTTGAGAGGATTTAGCCCCTTCATCAGCCTGATGCCTGGAGCTATCCCTACTTTATTTTCAGCTGTCAGTTTTCTACTTAACAAGTCTGCCATCAGGATGTACAAGAAAGGGGAAAGAGGGCAGCCTTGCCTTATTCCCCTCGAAACTTGAAAATAGTTTACTAGCCTGCCATTAACTAATAGAGCTATCCATGGCTTTTCAATGTGAGATTTAATCACATTGAAAAAGCTAGAGCTAAAACCAAAGGAAAGGATGACTTTGTATATGGAAGAAAGATTTACCTCTTTGAATGTGTTTGTTATGACTAGATTTATGAGCATACCTTACTCCTGCCAAAGATAACTGGAGTGTATGACTTCTTGCACTTTTATTACATTGTCCAAGATATGTCTCCCTTTGACAAAACCACCTTGGGTGGGAGAAATGAGTTTTCCAAGAAATGGCTTGATTATATTTTCCAACAGTTTTCAAGCATTTGTATGATGCGTTGCAGAGCGAGATTGGCTTAAACCTATCAAAAGTGCCCGGATTCGATTATTTTGGTATTAATGCAAGAAAGGTAGAATTAGTACTACCTCCCACTTTGGGTTTTTGGTGAAAAGATTTAATCATCCTTAGTAAATCAATTTTTATTATTTCCCAGCAGATTCTATAGAAATGAATTGAGAAGCCATCTAGTCCTGGTGCCTTGTCTGGCTCCATGGACCAAATTACTTTATAGATTTCTTCCTTGGAGAAAAGTTTCAAGAGACCAGTGTTGTCCTCCATGCTTAGCAAAGATGGAATATGAGAGAGAAAGTTAGAGATGACTTCTTCATAGCCATTCCCACCCTCTTTATAAGATTCTGAAAATGATCTTTTGCTGCTTCTTTAAGTTGTTCTTGAACTTTGAGAACAGTCCCATCTGAAGAAGTGATTTCAGATATATGATTTCGAGATAGACGAGCTCTATATATTCCATGGAAGAAGCGATCTCCAGCTTTTAGCCACAATCTATGAGACTTAAGCCTCCAAAACTCTTCTTATTGGTGAAAAGTGTGGAATGATTTGATTTGGGCAGCTTGTTCTTTTTCTAAATTTAAAGAAGAGATCTCCTTACTTTCCAAATCCATTTGCAAATCTGATAAAAGTTGAACTATCTCCTTTCTGTTGCTAGTAGGAGATTTTGAGGGTTTTTTTAATCCATTTTTTCATAGCTCTCTTCGTTTCTTTTAGTTTCTGCTCTCATACAAAGCAAGGAGATCCTGCCACAGGTGTGGACCATGCCCCCAGAACAATTTCCATGAACCCTTCTTTCCCTGACCAAAGCAGGTTGAATCTAAAATGGATAGGGCCCAGATTTTCTTCCTCTTCCAGCTGTAAGAGGATAGGCTTGTGGTCTGAGGCCAGCTTTAGGAGAATTTTCGAGGAGATCAACCTTTTTTTCTAGCAACAAAGAGCTCTATGCTAGGAATTGATCTAGGTGAGCAGAGATGTGATCTGCCCCAACTCTATTATTTGTCCAAGTGTAAAGACCTTTCATAGGTTTGAATTCAAGAAGATCCCAATGAAGTAGTAGCTCCTCTACAAATGGAAGCATTTGGTCCCTGCAGCTATTGCCATCTCTCTTTTCTTTTGGATCAAATATGAGGTTGAGATCTCCAACCACTATTATATTCTGAGGGGTGTATATGTCTAGGAAATCAAAGAAGCTCTGCTAGCATTCTTTCTTTTTAGTAAGGACGACTGGAACATAAAGGTTTAAGAGAGAGATGGTGAGCTTACTAGAGAGGTGTTAGAGTTTGGTGTAAATCCAATGTTAGGTCTCAAAGGAACTTTCTAACTAAAACTAGTCCTTTGACCACAATGTTGCTAGGCCACTAGAGGAACCTCTTGCACTAATGGCCTTTCCTACATTTTTTTTTCCATTTGAATTTTCTGATCTCAAGAAGGGTTTCCCCTTCTATCTTAGTCTCTTGGAGCATGAGGATCTCAGGAGTTTCTATTTTCAGAAGGTCTTTAACTGCTTTAGCTTTCGCAAGGTTCCCCAAGCCTCTACAATTCCATGAGACTAATCTCATTATTTAACAGGAGTGGAGTGGGTTGGGCCCCCCTTAGGGGGCCTTGCTCTGGTGTTTCTCCTGATGGACATTTCAATGGTGGATTGGATTCCTTACATTTTTTGCCTCTCTGCTTCTTCTTACTTGGCTTCCTTATGATATTTCCTCCCTACTCTTTTCGAGGCTCTCTCGAATGTCTAATATTCTGATGACCCAGAGGTTTTTAGATGTTTTTTCGTTGTCATTTCTACATAGGTAGGTGAGGAGGAGGTTCATGCTGGGGAGTCAAGATGGGTTACTTCTACTTTATCCTTTTCTACTTCAGGTGGAGGAACTTGGTGTTCAATCTCCTCTATCACTCATTTTGAAATTTTTGTTGATGTGTTGAGGGTTTCGAATGGGTTTATTGAAGCTGTTGTCCTTGGTTGTTCTCCTCTTCCTTCCACTTGTACCATTCCTATTAAGGAAATACCAGACTCTGACAGTACCTCTTTCCCTTTATTTCTGTTACTCGCCTTGGTCGAGACTGCTTTCTGTACTTGGGTCCATTTTTCTCCTTTCGACTTCTCTAGGACTTCCTCTGCCTTTTTTTTTCCAGTATCTTTTGAAATTCCCATATTCATGGCAATGTCTACATTTGAATGGAAGTTTCTTGTAGTCTAACTCTTGAATATAAGACTATTCTGCTATTGTTAACTTTATGGCTTCAGGTAACCCTATTTCCAAGTTGAATTTGATGGATATTCTTGCACATGAGTAATGATCCCTTCTCTCTGCTTGGTCTATGTATTTTCCTAGGGTGTTGCCAATCGATTCTAATGACTTCGGGTTCCAACAGTGTGATGGTAGATGTGGGAGGCACAGCCACACTAGAATTGCTAATGGCACATCCTGTGTCGAATCGAAGTCCGGTGACCATGAATTTAAATATAAACCTTGAGGACCCATGAAATATGGTCCATTCCTAAAAATGAGATTTTTGTCTTCTATCAAATAAAAAACAAAGACAAAAAGGCCCTTACCTACTAGAATTTTTTTTATTCCTTCCTTGACTAATGGTTGCAGTTCCACTATACCCACTCATCGACAGCCTTGGGGGAAGGCCATCGGCCATAAAATTGACCAATGAGCCCTCTTTCGACTAATTTCATAGCAAATATGCAAGAATCTTCAGCAGGTATGGCGACTGTGGGGATTCTGTCAAGTTTCTTTACAAAATTGCACTGAGTTTCCCTTGCCATGCGTTTATTGCTAGAGTCGATCAACTTCCTGAACGCAAGGATCTCTGGCAGAGGAGGCGGAGGAGGAGGGGCCTCGGGGCCCCCTCCTGGGGCCATGGTGAAGGAGGCAGAGGCTCAGGTCGCACTAGACCTATGCACACACGAAGGAGCAGTTCTGCTAGGTCCCAGTACAATTCCAGTTATTTTAACTGGTAATTTTATGCATGAATGACCGGTGGCCTTGAACCCCAAGAAACTAATAATATTAATATATTAACTAGATATAACTTAAATAATTTAAATATTAATCAATACATTAATATGGTAATTAAAACATTAATTTATTAATGGTTAGCTTATTAATACAATACTTAAAACATAATTAATATTTGATATATTATTAGTATTTAATTATGACATTAATAACGTTACTATGACATTAAAATAACATTAATAATAGTTTAATATAATATTAATGACATGTTAATAATATATGAATGTACACATGTATAATGTCTTAACTATAAATAAACCTATACATTAGCACATGTTGACTATAGTTGACTATTGTTGACATGGTCAACTATAGCCAACTTGTGCATCATATTTAACAATAGTCAATATGACTACCATGGTGAACCAAACTTACCACGACATCATGGACTATCTATATATGACCTATAGTGAACCATAGTGAACTTATTAGAAGCATACTAGATGGCCACAATTGACAATGGAGGCCTATAGTGGATGGCTAAGGTTAATCATGGTCAGTCATGATGATGAGCATGGATGACGTTCATAAACCATGATTAGTCAATTTCAACCATGAGAAACATACATAAACCATCATCATATTTGGTAAACCATATTCACTATAATCAACATTTAAAAACTATGGCCAACCCATTCTCAACATGGCCAACCATTTTTATATGGTCAAATATGGTCAACCTATGTCACCATGGTTAAACATGATTAATTGTAGCCTTCCATTATAGATATAGAAAACTATAACGTATCATAGAAAAATATGGTCAACCATGGTCAAATTAGTTAAACCATGTTCACCGATGGAAAACTCGGTTAAACCACATGACAAATGTTGCAATATAACAAGCATTGTTGCATTGTGATAGCAATTTATCGAGCATCACAATGTGACAAACATGTCACAAGGTTATATTACATTTCAACTTATCTAATGTCACAATGAACCATTACAAAATTAGTTAACCACATTTAATAATATGCTTGGCTATGTACACTAATGTTTGACTATATTTGACCTAAATAAAGCTAACAGTTTAGTCCATCATTAGATAGTTGACCATGATCAAACTTGGTCAACTCTACATTTACCATATTTAACAAAATGAAAAAGTCACTAATAGTTGTCATCTATTAATGTAACTCAACCATATTAGGGTTTATAATATTAAGATTTAACAAAAGTCAAAAGTCAGTCACACTTGTCCTTTGTCAATGTAATGTTTATATTGGGTTTATAATATTTGGGTTCATAATTAGGTTTTATAATATTGGGTTTAATATTTGGATTTTATAATATAGGTTTTTTTATATTAAGGTTTAATATGAGGATTTAATTATATTGGGGTCTATAATATAGGGTTTATATTAGGGTTTAATATATAGGTTTTAGGATATCGAGCTTATAATATATGCTTTATAATATTAGGGTTTATAATATAGTATTTATAGTATTACAATGTGACAAATATTGTGGCAATGTGACAAATATGGTCACAATATGACAAACATTGTTGCAATGTCACATTGTCGCATTGTGACAATGTCTTTTCGAATGTTCCAATTTGACAAACATTATCCAATGAGACAATGCAACATTACAAAATTAATTAACCACATTTACTCATGTGGATGTCAATGTTTGACACTCAACACTCTTCAACTTTAGTCAAACTAAATCTCCTTTTTATATTATTGATTAATATTAATAGTCAAACGTAGTCAACCATGTTAGTCAACATAATAATTTTTTTTAACTATTATAGTCCATGTTTAAATAGTTGACCATGATAAAACTAGGTTAACTCTATGTTTACCATATCTAACAAAAGTAAAAAGTCACTGATTGTTGTCCTATATCAATTTAGGTTTACCATAATAGGGTTTATAATATTGGGTTTATGATATTTCAGTTTATAAAATTGGGTTTATAATATAGGGTTTATACTATTTGATTGAATATTATGGTTTAGAATATTATGGCTTATAATATTGGGTTTAATATTAGGTTTATAATATTAAGGATAAATAAAAGTCAAAAGTCACTCATAGTTTTTCTCTATCATTGTAATGTTTATATTGGGCTTATAAAATAGTGTTTAGAATATTGGGTTTAATACATTATGATTTGTAATATTATGTTTCTTATTATTGGGTTTAATATTATGGTTTGAAAAATTGGGTTTATATTGTAGGGTTTAATATATAGAGTTTTATAATATTATAGTTCAATATTTGGATTTATAATATAATCTGTTAATATATAGGGTTTATAATATTAGGTTTATTGACATTAATATTAATAAATAATATAAATAATATTTACTTTTTAATAATTAATAATATAATTATTATAAAATTTAAAAATTTAAAATTATAATCACTCTAACAATATGATTAACAATATTAATGACATACTCATATTGGCATTTATTAACTACATTTACTAATGTGGTTGTGCGTATATTTGATATACACCTATCAACATATATCAACCACATTTCTTAATGTGGTTGTTCGAGTACTAATTTTGATGTGATTTGGTTATTAACCATATTATTATGATTAATAAATTTGGTTTTAAATAAATGTGATGTAATTGACCTAAAAAGATGATATCAACACTAAGGTTTCACAATGAGCTACACCAATATGCATGAAACATTTATTTAATTAACTTTGATGTGGTTTACCCATATTATGAAACTAGCATTGATTCCAATAACAATACCTTGGGATATGTAATGTTTTGTGTTCTATATCAACAAATCAATAAGTCTATAGTCATCATCAATGACAGTCATGCCACATGGGATAGATTAATAGGTTGAATGATAATAACGCACCACTAGTTCTACACCACCCACTTAGGTTTCCTAAATTTCTCCTCTACTCCTCACCTTTTATAACTGTAGAAAAACCTATAGATTCACAAGCTAATGCAATTTGCTAAAGCAAGAGACAAGAATCTACTTCTACTCTTTATAGCGGAAGCCCATAAACATCGAGAAAACAATAATCAACAGAGGAAGAGAATCAAAGGCACGTAACAGAATAAATATTTGGGGAAAGTCACATCTCAAAACCCCGTTGTCTATTTTGTATTAATCCGAAAAATCAATATGAAATTACAATGATTTTTCTCTCGAGAACAATACCAGCACTCAGAAAATTCAATATCCAACTCATAAGCAAGCTTAAGGCCAAAGCTTAGCCAATTCACAAGCTATTCAAGTCTTTATTCCAATGTGTAATTCCTATGAAGGATAACTTGTATTTAAAGGGAAATAAAGCCTCTAAAAATAGTGCAATCCCTCAAGGATCAATTCCTGACTGCAAGCATTGTAAATGCAACTCAGAAAAATCCAAAACAAATAATACACTATCCATGCACTCTAGTCTCAACTGGGTCTTTCTCAAAATCGACATGCATGATTTTTTGATGGTGCAATCTTCAGTTAACTAAAGTAGCACTAATTAGGTCACTAGTGTCCCAACTGACTGTTTACTCACTATTAGTTCCTAAAACTAATTGGAACTAACTTAACTAGACTTAACTCAATAAACTGAGTTAACTAATTACAACTCATTCATAACTCATCCTTAACTCCTATAAGTTAGGGAGAACATATACATGTCTTCTAAAAGACTTCCAATTCGAATTTCCTAAATTAATTAATTTAATTAAACTTAATTAATTATTTTCAAATTTCTAGGAGAAAAGAATTCTATTTTAATTCACAGTTTAATTCAAGGACAAATTAAACTGGAATTTCTTGTTGTCATTTCTCAACACTCCCTCT
>Ga0068629_1000535_pt1 | contig 11341 bp, 14 predicted proteins | sample InSIn3gowninarea_FD_77432 | JGI IMG/M metagenome (GOLD analysis project Ga0068629, IMG submission 77432) | Clean room microbial communities from NASA Spacecraft Assembly Facility at Jet Propulsion Laboratory, Pasadena, California, USA -... ...
CAACGGCAAATGCGACGTCGACCAGCGCTCCTTCAAAGCCTACCTCTCGCGCTGGCTCGCCGCCACCACCAAAGTCGCCCCCTGGACCACCGACTACATCATGCCGCTCCTCCAAGCCTCCGCCAAGGCCGCCGCCCAGCAGTGCTCCGGCCCCCCCGACGGCGTCACCTGCGGCCTCAAGTGGACCAATGGGGCTAACTGGGATGGGTTTTATGGCGTCGGCGAGCAGATGGCGGCGATGGAGGTTATTACTGCGAATCTGATTAGTAAGGTTAAGGGCCCGGTGACGAATCAGACGGGGGGCACGAGTGTGGGGAATCCGTCGGCGGGGAGTAATAGTGATGATGTGCCGACCATGTTTGATACTATTACCACGGGGGATAAGGCGGGTGCGGGGATATTGACGACGTTTATCCTCGTTGGCATTTTGGGAGGCGCATGGTGGATGATTGCTTGATTTGTGTCTGTGTGCACACTTTTTTTCTTTCTAATCAGTGGGGTGGTGGGGTGGGGGTCCGGTATGTATGACTTTGGCGTCCTTTTGTGATTTTTTTTTCCTCTTCTATCCTCCTTCTTTTTCTTCTGTCGTGTCGCATGCGAAGTCTCCGATGCATGAGACTGCGTGTTTGCATAGCCTTACTGGGACAGGTTCCTGCTGTGAATGACATTACTCGCTTTCGCCTGCTTTTCTTCTCCCATCGTTGGGTCTTCGCAGTGCAATATCTGCTCTACATTCTCCCACCTCCATCTATTCTACTCGCTCTACCTCTTCTAATTTCGTCCTTGCCTCCCTCACAGCTCCTTCGCCTATCTCCCCATACTCCTCCACTCCCATCGCACCATGCTCATCTAGCCTCATCTCTCTTCCCCTTCATCTCCCACTTTCCCCGCACACACCGTCTTCCCCGATCCATAAAAAACCAACGGAACTTCTTTGTCACGCCCGCTACGAACTTCTCCATTTCGTCATCGCGAGCCCTCTATCAGTTCCAAGAAGGACACCTAAGCACGTAAAATTGACCCGCGCCTTCCTCTCTTGGGACATCATGGGGCTGGCGGGTCTCATAGCGCGCTGACATGTTTGTTTCCAAGCTTGTCTGTTGTAGTTTAGAGGAAAGCGGGAGTTGGTGAAGGGGTAAGGAGGGGGCACTCCAGTCCTCGTGCAGGAGATATCATGCTCGTGACGTGTCACTCGGGGTCCAGTCCATCAGCGTTTTAGACCCTTGCACAGGATTTAGAAAAGTGGATCTGTAACTCGATAGTACATCTATCTTACAAGTCTACCACCTGCCCCGGATACTCGAATGCCAACCCCCATCTACGTGATTAAAAATACCGTCTCCCAAGTAACTGCCCCTGCAACGCCTTCGCTATGCCAAAAGTCACATACCCTGCCTTGAAATGCCAGTCACAAGTCTTCAAATGCCCCTGACACACGTTCAACACGACGGATGCTCGCTCTCTCCACTTCAGGAACAGCACCGCTACTTATCCAACACCGCCGCGAGCGACTCCTCTTTGTCGCCCTGCCCCCGTTTCCCAGCGCCCTGCCGCTGCTGCAGCAGCGCACTCCCATGCCCCTGCCACCTCGCTTTCCACTCCTCCGGCCTCGTCGTGTGCGCCTGCGCCGTGGCCTGTGCCTGCGCCTGCGCCTGCGCAGCTGCACCCGCCCCCTTCCCCTTCCTGCTCTTCGTCTCCGCCGCGCCTCCCGCCGGCCCCTTCCTGCCATTACCTCCCACCGCTGCCTCCCCCAGCGCGCCCAGCGCCCCCAATCCCGCGACGCCCGCCCCCGGCCCCAACGCCCCCCCCGCCTTCTCCTCTGCAAGCAACCTCTTCACCCTGCCCCCCCTAACCGGCAACAGCATCTCGCCCGCGCCGCCCCACATACTAACCCTCTGCACACTTCTCAGCTTCTTCAAGCCCCAGACGATGAGCGCGATGCTGGAGACGGTGCAGAGGGCGGAGACGCCCCAGAAGCCGAGGTCGGACTCCTCGATGAAGTTCTTGAGGTTCATGCCGTAGAGGGCTGCAAAGAAGGTGCCGGCGCCTAACCCGAGCGTGCCGATGGAGAACTTGAGGTCCAGAAGCATGAGGGAGTTGCGGTTGGAGTCGAGGATAGCGCGGACGCTGTTTTGTCCCATGGTTAGCATAATCGGTTTCCCAGCAGAGGCCCGAGGGGAAGTTCTGAAGACGTCCCTTTGGAAGGGGGGGGAAAGAAAGAAACAACTTACATCTCCTCCGTATTCCTGATATTACTAACCAAGTTCTCCGCCGCCTGCACAATCTCATCCGTAACCTTGTGATAGCTCTCCAACAGCATCTCGACCTCCGTATGATCCTCCTCGCCCCTCTCCCTCCCCGTCGCCTTCTCCGTCAAATACATTGCCGCAAGGTCATCATCCGCTTCCAGCAGCTCGTCCAGCGCGTCCCTAACCAGCCGCGCCTTCTGCTCGAACGTGCCGAGCTTCTTGCTGTAAATGAGCAGATACCGCAGCTTATCGCGGTCGATATCTTCCTCCAGCTCCCTCAGCACACCAACAACGGGCTCACGGACACCCTCGAATTCCTTCTCGAGCCCCGTCGTCACGCTTATCAGCACCGCTTCCAGCGCGCGGAACTCGTACGGCAGCGACCCGGCCTGCCGCGACTCGCGCTGCCTGAGCTTGTGCCCCAGATCGTACATGAACAGGCTCTGCGTGTAGCTGTCCGTGGAGCCGTAGGCGTCGAAGACGAGGACGCGGTTGTGCTTGATCAGGACGCGCAGGTGCAGCAGGTTGATCAGGATGGCGGACGGCCGCACGAAGATGTGGGGGAGCAGGGAGGAGTCGATTTTGCGCAGGTCGCGAGGGAGAAGACCGTACTGGGAGGCGTTGCGCTGTCAACGACAGGGGTTCGCTTTTCAGAGGAGAGCGGAGGTGGAAGGGAGGTGGGGGGCTTACCCGTGCTATTAGTTCGCTCTTTTTGAATTCGCCGCTGGTTAGGGTTACGTTGCCGTTCTCGTCGAACTCGGTGCAGCGCAGGATGAGCTCGTTTGTGGGCTTGGGGATGCGGCCGTAGGAGGCGTTGTCGTCGAGGAAACTGGCTAGTGGTGGGAGGTCGTTGGGTTGGAGGGGTGTGCCTAGTTTCTGCTTCCTGGAGGTCAAGCGGCTCCACAGACTTGCATGGCGTTTGTTCAAAGGTGTCTGGCAAGAAGTGGATGTTCTTGCGCCGCTCGCGGAAGGTCTGTGGTTATGCGCAGGCGCATGATGCGGAGGGAACACGGGAACATTGTAAGACTTCGAGCGCCTCCAGATAGGGCCCGAGTTTACGCAAGATGCCGTTGAGGACGTCGATAGTGCAGGCGGTAGCTCACTCTTGCTGCTGGTAGATGCCAACCGGGCATTGTGGACTCTGGGACGGTGTTGGGCGCTCGAAGCCCTCGAAAAGCATGCTTGCGCCTCGCTTTGCGTTCTTAGAAACCTTAACAGTGCGGGTGAGGGCGCTGACATGCCGCGGAGGGACATGTCTTGATACTCGTGGGTGTGGTCAGCTACGTAGGATGCTCGAGCAAGAAAATTGGCAGTCCGTCGCCAAGCATCGTCAGCCCTATGCCACAGCCGTCAACTGGAACGCAGTCACGTTCAAGTCTGCTACAAAGATCGATTTAACCAGTTTAACATACATTTGCTCACCGGTTGAGAACAAGCAGGCGCATATCGAGCTAAGTCAGGAACGCTTCGCACATTCAAACCCCCGATCGAAGTCTGGCATCCAAACAAGTGCGAGGGCTCAAAGGACTCGGAGGTCATTCACAGTATCAGGGGCATGCGCATTGATATACCGGAGGATGCCAAATGCATGTCTGAAGCAGCATTACCAACAACCAAGTCTCGTCCTTCCTATTCATCCTATTCATCACTCATTCCTTCTCATCCTCCAAATTCGCCCAGCGCCATCCATACCATCATTATCAAAAGCACACACTTTATCCGCAGCAACATGCGACAGCACCATCCCCTTCACCGCCCCACAACTCACTCCGCGCCCTACCCAAGAATCTCACACATCGCCCTCCGCCTCTCCCCATCCTCAACTAACAGCCCCATATCCCCAAGCCTCTCTTCCAGCAGCTCCAGCACCTTCCTGAACGCGCTAGCCGCTCCCCGCGTCTGCGTGAAGCGCGCGAGGCACAAATTCGCGCGGCGGCCATGCTCAAGCACAACAAACAGCTCCGCCGCAAAAGCCACAGGTTTGGTCTTGAGTCCTGCACTCCCCCATTAGCACAGCCCGCACTGCGTAGAAAAGTGCTGGGGGGAGAGAAGAAAAGGTGAAGGGAAAGAAACTCACGATTACTCCGATTCACCCTCGCCGTCACCACATTGGTCATGCGATCAAACTGCACATCTCTAATACCGAACGGCTTGCCTTTATCCCTGAGCAGCCGGACGAGCTCCTGACGGGCGCGGCCGCGCCCCACTTGGAAACACAGGATCTTGCTCGCGGGCTTGATGTGCAGGAAGCGGGCGAGCCAGTTGAAGTGGTGGGCCTCGATGGGACGGGCGGAGGCGTCGTCGTGCTCGGGCAGGTCGAAGCCGGACATCAGGCTCGGGTTGGAGATGTTGGTGGGTGCTGTGGTTTGGGAGGTTCGTCAGTTTGGGTACGATGCCAGTACATGAGCGGATGGAGGTCAGAAGGATTGGGTGGATGGGACGGAAGGGGCGGCATTGACGAGATGGAAATGAATCCGCAATGAAACGAAAGCAACTTACATCCCAACTCGAGTTTCCCGGCTTCCTGCTTGGTGGCGCTCTTCTTGCCAAACAGCCTCATAAAACCCTTCTTGTTTGCAGGTGGCTCGGTTCTCTGGCGCATAAGGAACTCGCTGGTGTCACTCAGCGGATCTGACGGTTTCTTGCTGTGCTTCGTAACCGCTTTCTTCGCCTTCACGCGATCATCAAGATCCTCCCACGCATGCTGGGCCTTTGGACGAGCATTCCCCTTCTCTTCCTTCCCACCCAGCTTCCCACGCCAAAACCAGCTACCCTTCTTTCGGACCACAGTCTTGTCATCGCTTGAGGTGAGACTGCTGACTTTGGTGTCGTTGTCCGCAGGCTCGTCGACCGCAATCTCAAAGTCCGATATCCGCTTGCGCAGACCACGTGTAGTTGTACCCGGCGCCTTGACAGCTTGCAAAGAAGTCGGCGGCAGCTTGGTTGGTGCTTTCGTACCCTGCGAATTCGAACTGCCACCGCTCACTTTGCGGATATTTAGTGGCGCTATTAGCGTTGGCGACGAAGGATCTACCATGCGTATCGTGTTCTGTTCCGCAAACTTGCGCCCTCGACCTGGTGTCCGCTGGCCCACAGGATCAGTGACCGCCCTATTGCCGCGCCAGTTTAGGTCGTTCGCAATGTTGTCCTCATCCGCGTCCGTGAACCTCCCTTCTTCAGAAATTATGGGAAGAGTGGCAAATCCCTCCGGAGACTTAGCCTGCGGTGCCGACATGCTGCGTCTGCCGTCACTAGTCAAAGTTGCAGGAAGTAGATTGTCAAGATGTGCGAGTACTTCCTGGAAGTACAGCGTGCTGTCCCCGCCCTCTTCAGCGTATCTTGCTGCCAGCCTGGCTCGGGTTTCTGCGAGTTCCCGTGCGGTGAACGACTTCGGCGTCTCCACAGGCAATGGCGGGAGCGGACGTGTCTGAATTGCCTGCGTATCCAGCAATGTCGGTTTGTTCGATACATGCTGGGATGAACCACGATTCGAGACTGACGATGGAGGGGTGTCGTACGCATCGGGCTTTTCGATCATAGAGGTGCGTATACTGGAGCTTATGGACGACCGGAAGAAAGCTTCTTCACAGAACTTCCCCAGTTCTGTGCTCACCTTCCTCGCCTCTCTCTCGATCAGTTGATTGGGATTCTGTGCTTTGCGAGCCGGTAGCCTCGGTTTGTCAGCACCTCCGTTCTCCTTCTGTGACCGTATTACCTGATCAGACTGTGGCGAGGGACTAGATGTCAACATGTTGTGATCGAAACCATTATCCTGGCGTGCACCACGGAGGAATCGCCGCTGGTCGGGCGTGTACTGCGGGTCAGCTGAGTTGGGACGAGCTGCCAAGGCACTTGCTGTAGAGCTTCTGCGAAGGTGCGAAAAGTTCACGGCACGCTTGTGAGAGCTACTAGGTCGCCTTCCAACCGGAGGGCTGCTGGTCCATAGCGAACTGCGAGTCGAAGAACGCGTGCTCGAGTTGTGGTGAGGTACCGAAGACTTGCGACCCGGCGCGCCTTTGGTGGATACGCTGGTGTGTGAAATACCGGAACTTCGCCGACTCTTGCGCTTCAGAGCTTCTATCCTGAGAGATTCTCGGGGACGTTGAGAAACACTGTTTCCATCCCTGCGGTTCCGGCTGCCACTCAAGCTTCCGCGATGCACAGTAACGTTCATGTAACTGCTCTTAGCTTGTATGATAGGGTCTCGAGATGCGCGGAAGGGATCGTAACTACTCTCTGAAGGTGGAGGCTGGTAGAAGCTATGGCGGGAGTTGAGATGATCGTTGTTGAGAATCGAATATTGTGACTGCGAGCGATTGTGGGTTATGGATGGCACAGGGGGCAAGTCGTCGTTCTGCGTCACAGGTTGCAGGTGTTGATAGTCGCTTGCTGAGTAGCCTATCCCACCAGGGCTCCCAGTATAGTTCTCAAGATGCTCATCTCGGTGCTTCAGCAGGGCACTGTAGAACAGCTTCTCTTGGTTCGGCCTACAACCGTAAGTACATGCAAGATTATAGATTCCATGACATAAAGCAAGTCCAAAGTGGGGACATGGATCAGGTGCTTACTTGTCATCCAACAGCCTTTCTATCAGCGTCGCTTCCTTCTCGCTATGCCACAAAGTCCGCATGTTTCGTAGGATCTCCCAATCAATATCGTGCCGCTTAAGAGGCTGCCAGTCTTCTATTCGCGGTCCAGGACCGACCCAGTATTCCGCTTCGTTATGCTCCGCCTCGTATCCAAATTCGGTGTCGAACTTGTGCAGGAATGGGTGGTTCCATATCTCCTTCATCGTGATCCGCCGATTCGGGTTGGCAACAAATATGCGACGTAACAGATCCTTGCCCTCAGCACTAAGGTCCTCCGGCATTTCGTACCGCGCTGTGCGGATGGCGTGATACAGCAAGCAGGTCCGCTTCTCTTCGCTCATCCTGTCGTCGTTGGGGTAGTTGAAGGGCGTCAGTCCTGTGAACATTACGTAGAGAATGACGCCGCAACTCCAGACGTCAGCCTGTCCGCCGTCATACGGCTTGCATGAGAGAATCTCCGGCGCTGCATAGTGTGGACTTCCACATGGTGTACTCAAGAACTTGCCAAACGGCTGCAATGCGGCCATACCGAAATCGACGAGCTTGATCTGAAAGGTGTCCCGGTCAAGTAGGATATTCTCAGGCTTAAGATCGCGGTGGTGAATATGGATTCGATGGCAGTAGAGAAGGGCGGCGATGATCTGGCGGAACATATAGACAATCTCCCTCTCCTCTAAGCCTCCTTGCTCGTCTATGTAAGAAAATAGCTCGCCGCCCTTGACATATTCCATTATCAGATACCTATATCGCACGTTTGTCAGTGAGTACCAGAACGCCAGTGATCGTGTGAGGAGGCACCAACAGTTCATTACGATTCTCCCAAACGTCGTACAGCCGAACTATATTGGGATGATCAAGTAGCTTCATGATCACAATCTCGCGCTCCAAACCGAATGGAATGACCTTGCCGTTGACAAGACCAGTATCGCCCTCTTCCGCGCTCTTCACGAGATTCGCAAGACTGAGTGCCCGCGCCTTCTCCGCCACAGACTTGGAGATGATCTTCGCGGCACCGTACTGGCCTGTGAACCTGTGCCTCACTGCCCTCACTCTTGAACAACCCCCTTTCCCGATCGTCTTTCCAAGCTGCCACGGACCAATGTGTGTCTTCCTCTTTCTGCCCGTACCCGAGGCGTTTGTAGAAGTTTGCGAGATCTGTGAGTCGCGCTTCGAGTCCCGCCGTTCATCATGAGCGAGTGCAGTAACACGCTTATGCTCAGGCGAGCCAATGGCGTTACGGACCGCGAGCGTGCCATTGGGTAAGATGGATTCGTTGTGTGGGAGCGCAGGGGGCGAAGAGGAGAGTAAGTGGTGCTTCTTGTCAGGCTGTCGAGGTGGCGTACCGATATTGGCTCTGGAAGTCGCGTCCTCCAGCGGCCTTCGCCGTGTCGGTGGGCGAGCATGAGCGGCGTAGGGATCCATGCCGAACGATCGAGGTACTAAGGGAATATCGGATGGTATGAAGACATTCAATGTCGCGTCTATATGCAATTGGCTGTGATAGTGACGAAAATGCGGTATGATCTCGATACTTGAGAGTCAAACAAGCGAATGAGTCGAGAAGTCGTGCTGGTGAACCTCTCCCAAGCCAATTACGATATTCCAAAGTCGTTATACTCAATGCTGTGAGCTGAAGGCAGGCATCGTGCAGCGCGGGGGATTCTGTAAGCGGCTTGCTGGATGGCTGCGACGAGGCTTTTGACAAGATGATTACGCAGCCGTTGCAAGGACTCGCGCTCTACTGACACACTCTGCCTCAGCAACGTATTAGCAGTATGGGATAGTTGTGGAGAGACAGATGTCGATGCAATCAGAGTGAGCGTGCGGTTGCGACTGCCCACGTCCGGTCTATGTACCGAAACGAATATAGATACGCGGAAAGAGCTGACCAAGGCTTGATTGAAAGAGCGGCTTGGCCAAAGCAAGTGAGAAGCAATGAGTATCGTGTTCAGCAAGAGTGAAATTGGAGCATGAAGCTCGAAGCGATTGGAATGATGGTAGCGTAGATGAGCTTGTTTGTTTTCCTTTCCCTCTGCAACAGTTCACAATGGGGAAAGTGGAGCAAATCTTGAGGAATGCGTCGAGGACAAGATTATCGGAATGCAACAACACACGGTCGAGATGACCAGAACATCGCAGCGAGATGTATTCCGCTAATCTTTATCATGACAACAACATGGTTTCCAGGTATTCTGAGTCACTCAGACTCCTGGCGTTGTAATGTCTAGCGGCAGCTACAACAGACCACACAATCCTTCCACCCAGCCTCTCTTCTGACAAAGCGTCTCAGCTAAAGGCATCCTTTGGCCTCCACATGCTTAGGCATCGTGCAGGTACACATTTTCTACAGATCACCAGTGCGTCGTCCCTGGCAGCACGCATTCGTGTATGATGACAGGCGCGATTACCGAGGATGCATCGCGTTAATCATTGAAGGCCATCACAAACTCGGAGGAAACGGTTTCTACAGGTGGGCTTAAGCGTTCCTGAGGATGTCGAGTACAAGGCTTGTTCGTGAAGGACGTGTGGAGGAACATGCGAAGTTGTACCTGATGGTTATGTCAGCCAGAAGAGTCGACTATTCCCTATCTGGGTGCTCCGTACTGCTCGTGTTGACAGACTGAGCGATTCCAGTATTGCCCTCAAGCACGCGAAGATGTCATATCACAGGCCAGGTGTAAGAGTCGAGGACAATCAAAGACAGTAGATAGATTCATATCGTAGTTCCCTCTCAACCCCTGGCACTTTTCCGTGGAAATCTCCCAACCCAACCCAACCCCCAAGTTACAGGAAAGACGCCACAGAACTCGACCCAGCAAGGACGATGCCACAGTCCCAGGGTACACAGAGAACCGACAGAACTAACAGATCTCCGACGAGACAAACATCACAAGCCCCAAGTGAAGTCCAACGACGAGCAACGGCCCCACACGATGCCGAAAAGAGAAGCCTAGAGGTATCCGCGAGTAAGAAAAGGTGAGAACACGACAGATAATGCTCCAGACTCCAGCCCCAGCCTACTCGAGGCCATCCATCCCCCAGGTTTCCGCCACCAACTTGCCAACCAAAAATCAACAGTGAATCTGGCGCGCCGACCAGCAATATCCATCATGAAAGCATATGATTACACATCGTACACCCAGTACGTATAGGAATTAAACGTTGCAAAATAAGAGGAAAAGGGGTTTTTTCCGATTATGAGTGGTTGGTGATAGCCGGCTTAGCGTCGACAACATCGCTGGTGGTCGAACCGCGGTCAGTTGGAGACTGCGAGCCCTCTTGCTTGCCGGATTCCGCAGCTGCTTGAGCCTTGCCGCAACCTTTGACGAGTATGTGCCTCTAACAACTATTAGCGATGCGAGTAACTCAAATGCACATTCGGACACTGACCTTGAGCGCGTCTTTTCGCGAGAAGCTCTTGTCGCAGTGCCCGCAAGGGAAGGGCTTGACGGCCAGATGTATCCGCTTGTGCCGCTTGAGGTCGTGGTTGCGGTTGAAGCTCTGGGGACATTGGTCGCACTTGAACGGGCGGTCGGTCGTGGGCTGTGGTGCTGCCGGGTGATGCCCGCCGTACATGTGCTGCATACTAGCTGCGTGGCCGCTGTTGAAGCCGGGGACCATGCCGTGAGGCATGCCGCCAACCAACGCTAACTGGCCGTTAGGGTTGTTGACGTTCGATAGAACAGGTCCTGGCATGCCCGGGTACGGTCCGAACGGCCGTTGGAACGCGTGAGGCGAATGCGAGGGGGCTGACTGCACAGGGGGTATTGGACCCGCGCTATGTGCTGGTGACATTCTCGGCATTGGTCCACCGGCGCTTACAGGACTGTGCTGAGTGTGTGAAGGTCCAGCTGAGTATGGAAATGGAGAGTGCTGCGAGTGTGCAGAATGTGGATAGTAAGTGGGTGTTGGAGGCGGGCGTGGCGCTTGATAGCTGTCTTGTGCGTGGACTGGAGAGGGTTGAGGACCGTGGGAGCTCGACACAGGTGTTGGCGCGCCCATCATACTGCTGCTCATAGCGTGGTGGGACGCTGACATCGTGGGCAATGTCGATGGCGCGGATACTGCACCAGACGCTGGGAAAGGTGGTAGATTGATTTCGTACGGTGGTGGTGGTAGTCCTTCGGTCGCGGTAGGAGAGTGTGGGTTATTCCGAATGAGTGAATTTAAGGAAGGCGAGAAGAGTCCTCTTGACTGTGCATACGACTGCTGTCCGGACTGGAAACCGTACGGCGTACCTTGATTCGACCAGACGTACCCATTAGGAGTGTACGGTGGAATGCCTTGAGCTGAGCTCGGTGGATTGCTCGTGACTCCTGATGAGATCGGGCTCAACCCATCACCCGGGAGAGTATTTGGCGGGGTCAGTAGATTACCAACGCTCGTGACACTGCCAGGTGCTGGCGAAGGTTGCGTAGCGTTGATGGTCGCGAAAGGGTACTTCTGCTGGAAGCTCGATAGCTGTGGAGGTGGAAGCTCGAAGTGGTTGGGTAGATTTGATGC
>Ga0068629_1000536_pt1 | contig 11339 bp, 17 predicted proteins | sample InSIn3gowninarea_FD_77432 | JGI IMG/M metagenome (GOLD analysis project Ga0068629, IMG submission 77432) | Clean room microbial communities from NASA Spacecraft Assembly Facility at Jet Propulsion Laboratory, Pasadena, California, USA -... ...
AGGGTGTGGAGGGCAAACATTATTATTCAAACAAATGATGCAAGAAATGCCAAAGGAGAGTATGAGAGTAATGAAAAGACTGGGTTGACTGGTAGAGGTACAACGAGCAACCTCGAATGGGTGGACGCCAACTGTGAGATATACTTGCCTCGATTGTCCAAGAGTCCGCGGCTTCGACCAGATTAAACTGGCCGAGAGCGTTCGACCATCCTGCTACACGCTCAGAGAGGCCTCGAGTACTGCAATTTGCGGTCAACGTCCAAGTAGACAGTGCTTTGTCTGGTCTTGAGATCTTGGCAGTCGTCCAGTAGATAGATGGCCTTGGAGCACGTACTCTTCCAAGTCTCCAAGATAGTACACGGCGTGGCGTCTCCTGTTTGGTCTGCGCTGATTGTAAGAGCCTCAGCTGCCCCAGGGCTATAAGTGGCTGCGATAACATCCAGGAGACCGACACGGAGCGCAGAGAGATAGATGACACTGTGGCGAGTGGACGTTGAGTGGCACCAGCGTATCGAATCTGCTACAGCTATAAGCAGCGTGAAACCTCAGCGTTGTAATCGGCAGATGGAGAGCGAGCATATCGGAGCGAGATCTCCCAGTTTGGATGTTTGGTCTTGAAACGCTGTTGGCGAAGTGGAAGCAGGTTCCGATCGTGTGTGGGCCTGATTACCCTTTCCAGTGGCGGCCAAGAAAATTGCATTTCTGAGGGCGTTAGTTAACGTGGGCGAGTCGCGTGTGTCGGCGACGAGGTTCTGAGGAGAAAGCAGAGGAAAGACTTGGCTGTGAGGTGCAGAAGCGCGTCTCCTGAAACGTTTGAGAGTGAGAGTGAGAGGCTGCTCAGACATTCGCACTTGCCTCGATTGAGATTCCGTTTCTGGTCTTGCGAGACAAATCGCGTCCCTTCGCGCTCTATCCCATTTCTCGCAGTCATCAGTATACAATCCCATTGCGAACGCAATCCCACTCTTTGGTTGAGACTGCCGCCGCACTGTAGCGCTTTGTGTCTCGTCTCATGCGAGCGGCCCGATCAGTCATTTGGCGGCGACGTCAAGCAAAGGCAGTTGCTGCTACCTACGGACGAAGGCCGAATACTGGGAGCGTTCAACCATGATCCGGGGCGGAGCTGATCTTGAACGTCGACACACTCTGTCGTGGCACGACAATATTCGGCTACGCCATTGCCCGTTCGGCAATAGCTTCACTCTTCATGTCCAAACAGCTGTATTGCCGGTTGGAACGGCTCTCGGCACTGCTTCATGTGGAAGGTGCGGGGCGACGGTGCAGGTTCGCCACCAACACTACTACGACCGTACTCTTGGAAGTACAAACAGTCTGCATACTCCCGAGGCTTGTTTTGACGACGCCGATAGCGGCTCAGCAGCATCTCTAAGGTAGTACAAGTAATATTGAACCTGTGATAACGTTCTCAGAGCATTACCCTATCCGCATCGATCAACGAACAGGAACATCTCTTCCCACCCTCTCTCCCCCATCTTCTTCAAGATGGCCCCATCAGCAACGAGTGTCGACGACCAAAACGGATCCCCTAACGGCGTGAACGGCAGCCACAGCAATGGCTTCACCTCCGCAACAAACAACCACATTGAGGACGATTACGACGTCAGAGTCCCGCTGAACGACCAATATGCCTTCACGCCGCGGAAGCTGAAAGTCATCACTATCGGTGCTGGGTTCTCGGGGCTGTTGATGGCGCATAAGTTCCAGCATCGGTACCCGGAGATGCAGGAGTACGTGGAGCATGTGATTTTGGAGCGGCATGGGGAGATTGGAGGGACGGTGAGTTAATGGAGTTGAGTTGTCCATGATGGGCGGAGGAGGAAGCAGGTGTTGGACGAGTTAAGGATGTTGCTGATGAGTGATAGTGGCTCGTCAATACGTATCCTGGGGTGCAGTGCGATGTTCCGTCTCATATTTACGTACGTCCTCCCTCTCAGACCATTCCGCCCAACATTCCATCGACTGACCATCCCAGGCCTTCCCCTTCGACCCCAACCCGGACTGGTCCAGATTTTACGCTAGCGGCAAAGAAATCCACGAATACATGCATCGCATCACTCGGAAATGGAACCTCGATCGAGACGTCAAGCTGAACCACGAGGTGAAGGAGGCTCGGTGGATGGATGATCGGGGGCAGTGGAGGGTCACTGTGGAGAACGAGGGGAGAACGTGGGAGGAGTATGCCGATGTGCTGTTGAGTGGTCAGGGGGTGCTTGTGTAAGTTGCCTTCTCCCATCACGCAGGCTCGGGATGTCGCGTGACCGAGGACTGCAATCAACGTCCATCTGGTAGATCGGAGTCCAGCTGATGTTCGTCCAGACACTACAAGTGGCCCCAAATCCCCGGCCTAAACACCTTCAAAGGCCACAAGACGCATTCAGCAAATTGGACGCATGACTACGACTACAGCAACAAGCGCATCGCAGTCATCGGCAACGGCTCCTCCGGCATTCAGATCGTGCCTCAACTCCGAAAACTCCCGGGAACAGAGGTGACAAACTTCATCCGCGGACCAACATGGGTCTACTATCGAGTGCCCCCATCAAAGCATTTGGGAAGAGAGACAGATGACCCCAATCCGGAGTATACGGAGGAGGAGAGGCGCCGATGGAGAGAGGACCCAGAGGAGCTGAAGAAGTACCGCAAAGGTATGATCCACCGCACGAACAAAGCCTTCAGCATGTTCGTCAAAGGCTCCAACTCCAACTCCGACGCCGTGAAATTCGCCACAGAGCAAATGGCCGCCAAACTGGGCCACGACCCCGAGCTCTGCGCCATGGCGATCCCCAAATGGGAAGTCGGCTGCCGCAGAATCACCCCGGGACCGGGCTACCTAGAGTCTTTCACAAAACCGAACTGCCACCTCACTAACAGCGGGATAACGCACATCTCGGAGCACGCCGTGCACACCGCCGACGGCAAAGTGCACGAAGTGGACGTCGTGGTCTGCGCCACGGGCTTCGACGTCTCGCACCGCCCGCACTACCCCGTCGTCGGCCTCCGCGGGGTCGACCTCGCGGAGAAGTGGAAAGAGGAGCCTGAGTCGTACATGAGCGTCGCGACGTCGGATATGCCGAACTATTTTATTATGATGGGGCCCAATGCGGTTGTCGGCCACGGCTCGCTGATGGAAGCCCTGAATTGGACGGGCGATTACTTCTGCAAGTGGATAAGGAAGATCGCTACGGAGGATATCAAGTCTGCGGTCCCTAAGCGGAAAGCCGTAGAGGCTTTTGTGAGGTATGGGGATGAGATCCATAAAAAGCTGGTCTGGACGGGGAATTGCGTGAGTTGGTATAAGAATGGGAAGGTTGATGGACGGGTGACGGCGCTGTTTGGAGGCAGTGCGGTGCTTTACAAGCACTTGATCAGCGACATCCGGGCGGAAGATTTCGACATCCGATACAGGAGCAACAACGAGTTCGGCTTCATGGGCAATGGTTTTACGAAGGAGGAGTTCGACGATCACTCTGATCTGTCTTTCTATATTGAGCATTAGTCGACGTATCTCTAATGCTGCGTTACTTAGGAAGGATTTCCGACTCTGGAAAGCATTTCAAGGCCAACCTCACCTGTGAGCTACAGCTGTCTCAGGAAAACTGCAGCGGCAACTCCTCCGCCTCTAGAGCTGCTTTCACGCTCTCCCTCTGCTCGACGGCTTTTGCGAGTCTCCCATATTTCGGATAGTGCTTGTACATCCCGAAGTCAAAGCGCTTGCCCCAAGTCCAGAAGATGTACCTGCTCGAGCGCATCCGCGTCAGCAAATTTCCTCACCATCAAATGCTCAGCCACGAGAACTCGCAAATTAACATCCGCAACCGTGAACCCCTCCCCAACAAGATACTCCCCCTTCCCCTCCAAACACTCTTCAATCCGCTCATAGGACTCCTCAACCGTCTTCCTCCCCTTCTGCACAACTCCGACCCTCGCAGCCTCATCGTCCGTGAACCTCCCGGGACGGAGAATCATTCCATACCCGTACCCATGCAACGTCCCGCTCAACCAGCACAGCCACGAGTACACTTTCGCCCGCTCCAGCGCATTCTTGCCAAAAAGCTCTCTCTCCGGCTTTAGGCTGGCGATGTAGGTTAGGATGGCTGGGTTTTCTGTGATGATCGCGCCAGCATCGCCAGAGCCGTCCGAGACGTGGAGCGCGGGGACGAGGCCGGCGTGGTTTGTGTTGCGATAGTCTGAGGCAGAGAGGGATCCGTCTGCGCTTGCTACGCCATTAGGGGTGAAGGTCATGAGGACTGTGGTGAAGGGGATTTGGAGCTCATGGAGGAGGATGTGCGGGGCGAGAGAGCAGGCGAGATTTGCGCGGTAGAGGGTGAATTTTGGGGACATGGTGGACAGGAGTAAGGACTGTTTGAGCGGGATAGGGTATTGAATGGGAGGTAGAAGCGCTGTTAAGTACCTACCGGCATGAAGTTCTAATACCAGCACGCCTCGTAAGCAGTAAGAAGGATCGCATAGTGGTCCGGCGGATTCGGGGCTGTCGCATTTCATAGCTATGACTTTGTCATAACAGCAGTGTAGATCCTTCAATGCTTGGTGCGAACGGAACGTATACCGCATGCTGCCGTGAGAGTCCATTGCTGAAGGGGCCTTGTTTCGTCAGCAAGGGAAAGCTCTCTTCCCTGACTGTAGACGTCTTGCTGCAGGATGATGAGTCCACAGTGTCGTTCCGTTCACATACTGTAAGCGGATACGAGACCTTCTGTCGGCAGTGTACGTGATGCTGATGATTATGAGATTTCGGGGAAGAAGAGATGAAGGAACGGGGGAAAGTTGGCGACCACGTTTCGCTGGTCGAAAAACGTCCAAGCGTTTTGGAGATGCTTGGCATGCATGGACATCGAACTTTTTAGCGCCGAAACATTCGAGCTTTTGGCCACCAGCACGCATGACTACTGCAGGATCAGTCAGTAAGGCGAAAGTGAGCAGCCATGGACGAACTCTTCGACGTATTCGATGAGAAAGCGGCAAAGCGGAAGGAGGGTGGCAAGAAGGAGAAGAAAGACAAAAAGAGCAAGAAACGATCACTGAACGGCGAGATCAAGAGTCCGCAGAACGGCGAAGAGTCTGCGCATGCGGAGCCAGTCGAGGCCAGCGCAGAGAACATAAGCAGTGAAGATGTACAAACGAATGGCGCACCGCAAAAGCGCCGCCGACGAGATGACGAGCCCGAGCCGGTGACCGCAGATACCTTCGAAACGGAGCAGTCCCGCGAGGTCGCTGCTTCCGCCGGTCTACAGGCGCAGAAGGATGATCAGGCGGTGGTGCTCTCACATCAGGTCCGCCATCAGGTCTCGCTACCACCCGACGGACAATACAACTACGTGCCCATCTCGCAGCACAAGCGACCCGAGGAACCCGCCAAGGTCTTCCCGTTCAAGCTCGACCCTTTCCAAGAAGTCTCCATCGCTTCGATTGAGCGCAATGAGAGTGTGTTGGTCTCGGCGCATACCAGCGCTGGCAAGACGGTGGTGGCAGAGTATGCCATCGCGCAGTGTCTGAAGAACAACCAAAGAATCATCTATACAAGTCCCATCAAGGCTTTGAGCAACCAGAAGTACCGAGAGTTCAATGCAGAGTTTGGCGATGTTGGTCTAATGACCGGCGATGTCACGATCAACCCCACAGCGACCTGCTTGGTTATGACTACCGAGATTCTGCGATCGATGTTATACCGCGGCTCGGAGATTATGCGTGAGGTGGCTTGGGTGGTGTTTGATGAGGTACACTACTTGCGCGACAAGTCTCGAGGTGTCGTGTGGGAAGAGACGATCATACTTCTGCCAGACAAAGTACGCTACGTGTTTCTGTCAGCGACCATCCCAAACGCGATGCAGTTTGCGGAGTGGATTGTCAAGACGCACCACCAGCCTTGTCACGTTGTGTACACCGACTTCCGACCGACACCTCTCCAACACTACCTCTTCCCTGCCGGCGCAGACGGCATTCACTTGGTGGTAGATGAGCAAGGACACTTCAGGGAGAACAACTTCAACAAGGCCATGGCTGCGATTGGTGACAAGGCTGGAGATGATGGCTCAGATCCGCTGGCGAAGCGGAAAGGCAGAGGCAAGGATAAGAAGTCGAACAAGGGAGGTCGAAAGGACGGACCGTCCGACATCTACAAGATCGTGAAGATGATTATGATGAAGAACTACAATCCGGTTATTGTGTTCTCGTTTTCGAAGCGAGATTGCGAGAACTATGCACTGCAGATGAGCCAGCTTGCGTTCAACACGGACGATGAGAAGGCCATGGTCACGAAAGTGTTCAACTCCGCAATCGAGATGCTGTCGGACGAGGACAAGGAGCTGCCGCAAATCCAGCACATCTTGCCGCTCCTCCGCAGAGGTATTGGCATACATCATTCCGGTCTCCTACCCATCTTGAAGGAGACCATCGAGATTCTGTTCCAGGAGCATCTGATCAAGGTCCTGTTCGCAACCGAGACGTTCTCCATCGGGCTCAACATGCCTGCAAAGACTGTGGTATTTACTTCCGTGCGCAAATTCGACGGTGTCCAGCAACGATGGGTTACACCGAGCGAGTTCATTCAGATGTCTGGTCGCGCAGGTCGGAGAGGTATCGACGACAGAGGTATTGTCATCATGATGCTGGACGAGAAGATGGAGCCAGCTGTCGCCAAGGAGATTGTGCGCGGTGAGCAGGACAAGCTCAACAGTGCGTTCTATCTTGGCTACAACATGATTCTCAATCTTGTCCGTGTCGAAGGCATCAACCCGGAGTTTATGCTTGAGAGCTGCTTTGCATCATTCCAGGCTTCGGCATCCGTGGGTGATGATCAGAAGAAGGTCGACGAGATGATCCAGAAGCACCACGACATGGTCATCGAGGATGAGGATGAGATCAAGGACTACTATAAGACGCGCAAATCACTGGACGAGTATGCCAGCAAAATGAAGGGCATCATCACAGACCCGCAGTATCTAAACAAATTCCTACAGATGGGCCGGTTGGTGAAAGTGAAGCACGGCGAGTACGACTTCGGCTGGGGCGCGGTGATCAACTTCAACGAAGTGCGGCCCAGCAAGCACCAGAAGAAGGAAGAGATACCGAGATCGAAGAGCGTGGTCGTCGATGTGATGATGTCGATCGCAGCAGATGGCACAGCACCTGCGCAAGGCACAAGACTGGTGACGGAGCTACCGCCTGGGGTCCGCCCACCGCAACCCGGCGAGAAGAGCAAGATGGAAGCCGTCGGAGTTATGAACGGCGCCATCGACTCGATCGGCCACCTCAGGATCTTCATGCCCAACGACCTCCGCTCCCAAGACGGCAAAAACGCAGTCCGCAAAGCGCTGGAGCAGATCGACAAGCGCTTCCCGGACGGCATCGCCATCCTCGACCCCGTTGAGAATATGGGCATCCGAGACGAGACCTTCCATGAGTTGCTCCGCAAGATCGAACGGCTGGAGCACAAGCTCTTGAACCATCCTCTCCACAAATCCGAGGAGCTTCCGGCGTTGTACGACAAGTACGCGGCGAAAGTCGAGTTGAGCGAGCAGATCAAAGTTCTCAAAGCGCAGATCACCAAGACGCTCTCAGCGCTGCATATGGACGAGCTCAAGAACCGCAAGCGCGTCCTGCGTCGTCTGGGCTTCATCAACGACGCGGACGTCGTGCAGCTCAAAGCGCGCGTCGCGTGCGAGATCAGCACCGGCGACGAGCTCGTGTTGTCGGAATTGCTGTTCAACGGCTTCTTCAACGATTTGACGCCGGAGCAGATTGCGGCGGCGTTGAGTGTGTTTATTTTTGAGGAGAAGAGTCAGGAGGCGCCGCAGTTGAAGCCGGAGTTGGAGAAGCCGTTCAAGGATATTCAGGCGCAGGCTAAGCAAGTGGCGAAGGTTGCCAGTGAGAGCAAAGTCCTCACCAACGAAGAAGAGTACCTACAGACGTTCAAGTGTGAACTGATGGAGGTTGTGTTTGCGTGGAGCAAAGGCGCTTCTTTCGCAACCATCTGGTACGTGCCCGCCCATCGCCCATCCATCCACATACACATCTACTAACGATTTCCGTGCGTGATACAGCAAAATGACAGACGTCTACGAGGGCTCCCTGATCCGGCTCTTCCGCCGCCTAGAGGAGCTGCTGCGGCAGATGGCGCAGGGTGCGAAAGTCATGGGGAGTGAGGAGCTGGAGCAGAAATTCGAGGCGGCGCTGGGCAAGGTCAAGAGGGATCTTGTTGCTGCGCAGAGTTTGTATTTGTAGATAGTGGGTAGGTAAGTGAGGGACTTGTGGCGTGGAGATAGGGTGGGTGAGGGGAAGTGAGGTGAGAGGGTGCTACTGTGGAAGAGTGCATAACCACGGTATCGATGCCTTGTAGCCCTGTTGCCCAAACAAAGTCCCGATGCACAAGCTTGCGTGTATTCACGTTTGCCATGCCCTCAGACCTGACATGTAGAACACTTGCAGGGTATTCCAGCGCTTCAAGCATTTGTATCTGGGAAGGTCACACCCTTGCACCAGAGGTTCCGCATGCAGCTTCCTGGGAAGTTACGGCGAAAACAACTAATAAAAACGTAACTAGACGGCAGGCTGGCCCAGCAGGCTAGATCAATACGAGTATTGATCATAGACTGACTTTAAGAGCGACGACCCGCACTGCGTTTCCGTCTCAAGAAAGCATTATGTTTAGGTCTTTCGGCACCTACATCAGATGCGTTACTCAGTACACTATTATTAGCAGAGCCGCTTTCAATGGCAGCCAGAACAGGTCCTACGCATTGCGTATGACATCAAATACCACCAAAGCAGTTGATGTGAAGTACTTCAAGATTGTGGTGGTTCCGGACGACGGGTAGAGCAAGATTGTCGTTCGCGACGAAGATATCGAGTGAGGCTCGCTGCCGAACCCTCGCTCATTACCAAGCGAGACCAAGCAGCGCAGCGTGACAAGTTTCACTTCCATAATTTTGCATGAGGAAGGTGCGCTTCGATCGCGCCTTCCTCATCAGTGGTCCTCCTTCCTCGATGCCAAATGCGGGCAGCCCTCCGCTAGCGTGCGGAGGTGCGGCCGTGCAGTTTGGCCAATAGCAGCGCGCCGTGCACTGCGCGGCTTTCCTTCCTTTGCGGGTGGAATGAGCCATGATGCAAGCCATCACCTCCGCATGGTCCTCCTCGCCCTCTGAGACATCGGAGAAAGCTTGCTTGTTTAACAATGATTGGACACTGTTCGATCTCAACGGCGCTGATTTCGGGAGCGCATACCAATGATAGAGTGCAGCATTGCGGCTGCGCTCCTTCACGACATCAAGGCTGCCCTTCTGCGTCGCCCAAGACACTATTCGCCTTGTCTGGTTCCAACACTCGATCTCAGGCCTCGACGTCACTGTCTTTACGCCGTGAGCTTGTCTCATCAACTGCTCATCCCCTCTTGCGGAAGGCTAATCTAGAAGTAGACAAGATGTCGTCTGCCCAGCCAATCGGTAAGCGCTAGCCGAGGCGCTTTGACCGAAAGAAACGAGGCAGTGGCCCTGTTTCAGCCTGTCCAGTGACGTCGGATCTTCACGAAGGGCTGTGTTTGTGCGCTATCCACCCTGTTCTGGATGTACAAAGTACGTCAGATGTCGCGTGGACGTGGTGGTGCAATCAAGTCCGTGATTCACGAGGGTGTCGAAAGGAAAGTACAAAAGCGAGCAGGTGGCCGCGAGTATCTCCTACGTTTTGTCTCCTTCATTCAACCATCTCTCGAAAGTATCAAGACGTCCACCTCGCTCCATACAGTCCTCACAAAGTACCAAGACAAGAGTCTCTTAGACAATGGCCCGCCACACCACAACCCGCACAACCCGCACCCCGGCAACACGCACACACAAATCCGGCGGCATCATGTCCCGTCTGCGCAGCAAGCCCAAGACCGCACCAGCAACACGCGAGACACACCAATCTCGCAACCCCGTCACGGGCACGACAACGACAACCACCACGACTAAGCAGAAGACGCACCCTCACGGCGTTGGACATCACGGCCACGGTGGAGCCGGACCCATGGCTTCTGGCGGCCGAGCGCCTGCTACCCATCACCGTCGGAAGCCGAGTATGGGCGACAAAGTGTCTGGTGCACTGACCAAGTTGAAGGGGAGTTTGACGAAGAAGCCGGGTGTGAAGGTTAGTTGTTGTCATTGCTCCAGATTCGTGGTTTGAGCCGTTGTTGACTTGTTTTGCAGGCTGCGGGAACCCGACGCATGCATGGTACTGATGGCCGTGGTAGCCATCGGACCTACTAAGAGCATTAGTAGAACATGCTGCGCAATCTCTGAAGCTGTTTCGCGATGGCTGGCACAGGCGTTTAGACGACCGCCCTTCAACACGAAAGACTTCCCACCAGCGATCATACGAGAGGGCTTAAAGTATGAGTCGCACTGTCTCATTCTATCATGGGCAGTGCACGAAAACTGTTGAAATGGTACATGAAAGGCGAACGCATGGCTTGGGACGTGGAGATGTTGTTCAACGAGGCGAAGAAAGGAGTTTTAATGATACCCTGAGACGATGTTTGGTTGGCAAATGACTTGTTTCCGTAGCTGCTTAACCCAACACCCAACACGATCCGACTGCCCATGACTATTTGCCGAGATCGTCCCCAGACGCCGTCAACCACTCCCACCCCTGCAGCTTAACCTCCGCGCGGTGATCCGCGCCCTCGTCGACCGTTCCGTCAGGCATACAGTCAGAAGCCTTAATATGATCAATCCAAGACTGTCCTCCTTCCCTCGTCAATCGTTTCGTCATCCTGGCATACAGTCGGAAGCCTTGTTCCATCGAAGACTGTCCTCCTTCCCTCGTCATCCTGGCATACAGTCGGAAGCCTTAATATAGATCCACCCAAGACTGTCCTCCTTCCCTCGTCATCTGCTCAACCGATCTATCTGCCTTCGAACCCCAGTCCTCGTTGGCAATTACCTCCATTCCCACGAGGTCGGTCCGATCGTCCTTCGACAGCGTTAATCCCTCCAACTTCGTCCCTGCGCGGTGATCTGCTTGCTTCTCCAGGCTTCCGACATCCGTGTCGGGGCTAATGCTCCTGCGCGCTAAGAGAGCGCGGTCGTTGTAGTTTTGACAGACAGGAATGCCATTGCGTAGTCGGGCCCGTTCCTCAAAGCTGAAATCATCCATGCGAGCCATCGTCCCCCGCTGGACTCCGCGATTCTGCCTTCAAGCCCTTAGCCTCCCTTGCCAACCATCTCCGCTCCCTCGAGATCGTCCAATATTCCGTCGAAGGCATCCAGCCCCTCCAACCTGATCCCTGCGCAGCGACCCGCTCGCTGGTCCGCCAATCGCTCGTC
>Ga0068629_1000538_pt1 | contig 11322 bp, 17 predicted proteins | sample InSIn3gowninarea_FD_77432 | JGI IMG/M metagenome (GOLD analysis project Ga0068629, IMG submission 77432) | Clean room microbial communities from NASA Spacecraft Assembly Facility at Jet Propulsion Laboratory, Pasadena, California, USA -... ...
AACTTCCCGGTTCGATGAATAATTCCAGTTTCGTCTTTTGTTTGGTGATCTTGCTTCCTTTACATTTCTTGCAGCTAAAGGGTTGATCGGACCGCTGGAGGTGTCTTCTACCTTCGTGATACCTTCGGCCACAGGTGAATACCGATCGAGAAGATAGTAAGGAGGAGGGCTGCGGGAGCGCTTGCGGCTTCCGCTGGAACGACCTTGTTGGCACTAGTGGCAGGAGCTCGAGTCGAGTACTCTTTGGGACCGTTCGGATCGTCTGAAACTTCTCTGATGGCTGCGACTGCTTGGATAGGTGTTGCGGTTTGAGCAGAGGGTCCGGAAGATGCGTGATCGACCGATTCATCAAATGTGTTTTCTGCCTTCAAGATCATTTGGATTTCTGTGTTGGTACGGTGAGTGTCTGGCTCAGGCGTGGTGAATCGAACCTCAAACGACTTGGTGACATCTTCGTAGTTGGCGCGACTGAGATTGGGAAGCGAGTTGTACCATTCTTCGGCAGGTGACAACGGCAACAAGCAAGAGGCGAAGTACTCTGCTTTCATTGCCGCGGTCATGGATGTCATCGGGATCATCCATTGCTTGAATCGTCGAAGGAACTCGAGAGCCGTTAAGGGGTTTCCGCCATCGAATATAGGAAGAGATCTGGGATCGATGAACAGCACGCAAGGTGGCAACGTGACGTTCGCTTTCGTGGTTGCTTCCTCTCGAACGGCTGACATGTTGGAAGGCGGTAGATGAGTTGGAAGCTACATAGAAGTGGTTAGGTATGAGCATATGCTTTGCTTCTCATATGGGGAAAAGAGGACGTACCTGAGATGGTAGTAGACAAGGAAGGCGTCGAGTATAGATCAAGATCCGGGAGCCGATGATTGTGTGAGAGTAATACTTCGAGCTCTCAAGCCCTTCGCTCTAAGACTTACATATATATATATACCTTTTCTGTTTAGGAGTTCAGGAGTGACAATTCAGGGACAGCAGTCCAGCAGACTGTTATGATCTATCTCTTGGGGGAAAGACCATGTCGATAAAAGGAATCACATGACAACCAGTGTGGAGCTTAGCGCGCTGATTTGCCGAGGATCGGATTGTGGAGAATACGGTCGCTATGCCTATGGCCTTGTGCTGCCTAGTGGATGTTGATACGGACAGTGTTGCTCTACCTGCAAAAGTGGGGGAGAGGAGGATTTTTCGATAACGCAGCATCGACCCCGTTTGATAGGGATGCTTACCATGAGGTGAAAAGAGGGTATTGAAGACCAGAGAACAGTGCTCACATGGAGTCACACCACGAAACTTCTGCATTACCTTGTAGTGACAGATTACAGGACGGACCGCGTGTACGAGGTGCTGTCGACAAGACCACACTAACAGTGGTAATGCGGCCTCCTATTAGTTCTCGGGAAACGCCAGCTGGAATTCCGGAAGGAAAACCAAGTGTGTGTTCATCCTATGCTCGCCTTTGTTCGAGAAATGCATGTTTCCTGGCAGAATGAGCCACGAGATGCTCCCTGTGAGGGTCACAAAACAGGGACAAAGTACTGCGACCGAGTTGCCATTATGCGTTTCAGGATGACACCACCGAGGTGCGCGCCCAATCTCGACGACACAGCTCTCTGCACTGTTCCCACCGGTCATATGCTGGCAAAATTCCACGATATCCTATCGCTGCTGACGAAGAATCTGGGGGCTCGCAACATGTGGGATATGATCCCAACCTATTCGGCCGGAATGTCAACAAGAAGGGTGGTGGCGAGCAAGCGAGCAAAAAGTGGCGGCATGTGAAGAATTCTAGCAACGAGATTTGGGCCTTGTGACGGGGAGTAACTACGTGCTCGCCACTTGCGCCGATATTAGACCATTACGAGAGTATCATCGTCTACCCTCCAGTGTTCATTGTTCAGGATGCGGGAAATCAAGCGCGCAGAGGGTTGTTTGGCTATTCCCGAAGAGTCGACCACGATACGACTTATTAGATTGTTTAGCTGTGTATTAATCTTGCACGCACAGCTCCTCACACAGTTCCAGCTTCTGTAGGAAACGTCGAACTGCAGGTAATTGCAAAGGTGGTGCAGTGCGCAGTGCAAGCGCAGTGCCCAAAGGTGGCAAGGAGATGGTGCTTCCGCAACGACAAAGGAGCCCATTTTGATATAACGGAAGCTGTTCGGTTCGCAAAACAAGCGGACGATCGTCCCACGCGAGCGATCCTCGGGGACTCCAGGCAGGCTTAGGCAAGAGGAGAGAAGGGTATATCTTTATGAATAACAGCTGTTACTAGATACCTTTCCTGTGAGTTGCTTAGGCGTCTCCAGAGCCACTACCATGTTCCCTCTATATCCATCGTTCTTTCTACTACTACTTCTGGGAACAACCACAACCCGCGCGCAGACATGCAACAACTACGGTTCCTCCTCTTCCTCGAGCGCCTGCATTTGTCCACCTGGATTCGTCAATGCCTCATCCGACTGTAGTCTCCCCGTCTGCGGAGGAAGTCTCGGCCAGGCTGGTCTGGCGGGTATTGCTGTCCCGCGGACGAGTGCTGGATTTGGAAATACCAGTAGTCCTGTGTGTAGCTGTAGTAGCGGATGGACAGGTCCTGGATGTACCGGTACGTTTCGCTTGGGAAGGCTGTCCGTCCTTGGGCTGAAGTTTCTTGATTGCATCCTTTGTGAACGATAGTCTGTCGTACACCCGACGCTTGTAGTAACTCTTTTCTCTCGCTATCCTCCGCTACAAATCCTTCCTCTGGAAGTTCTGGCCAAGCGTTGAACACTACTTTGACATGCAACACCGACCCAACGACATACACCTCCTCTCAGCTATCATGCAGCGTCAACAACCCAACATTACGATCCGTATTCCCACTTCAATCAGTATTGACGATCACACGGACACTGGATGAAGCAAAGGTCGCTTGGAGGAATATCACGTCGGATGGCCTAAGGATGGATTTGGGTGGAAGTGGATCTGCCTTTGCGCAGCTGTGGTATGACGGCGTGGAGCAGGTAAGTGATTCGACTCATCAGAAAAATGCCAAAGCAGGACCTGACATGGAGGTGATTGTCCAGTTCTACTGCAAAGCGACCTCGTGTAATCAGACGACCTCCCTAGACACGACCACAACAAGCAACTCATCAACATACACATGCCAATCCATGGCATGCACCTGCATCCCCAACACCACTTTCTGCTCTGGTTCCTTTGACCTGTCAAAAACAATAAACGGTCTCTCTGGCCAACTCATTATCGACTGCAAGGCCCAAGGAACATGTGCCTTTTCGCAAACCTTTCTCAACAAATTATTCGGCTCGTCGGGACTTGCCATGTCAGACTGCTCGTTTGGTGAATGCGTAAGGCAGTACGTGATTGATCAAGCACTAGGAACCAATACCGGTGCCGCGGGAAAAGGAGAAAGCTTGAATGCTGGGGTGATTGCAGGACTGGCAGTTGTAGGAGCGCTTTTGCTACTTGTCATCTCAGGTTTCGTTGTCGGGTATCTGCAACAACGGAAGGCTCGGAAGAAGCCGTTGGTGGAGAACGACGATGGTTTGTTTGGCGGTGCACCGAAGCGAGGGGTGGGATTGGAATGGAATAACCTGGGTTATGTGGTCCGCGGGGAGAAGACGGGGCTTTCTGCTGCCTTTGGTGAGGGTGGTCGCTTTGGGTGGCGCGGACAAAAGACTTCCCGGGCTGGTGGTGCTGCTGCAAGGGGGAACCGAATGGTGCTTGATAGTGTTAGCGGACGACTACCACCAGGAGGATTCTGTTGTATCCTCGGTCCAAGTGGTAAGCTCATGTGTTCCACTTTGGCGTTGTCACTTTTGCTGATGCGAACTGTGGCTCAGGTGCTGGTAAATCTACGTTTGTGGATATCTTGGCGGGGAAGAGAAAGGGTAATGGTGTAGTTACCGGTGATGTGAAACTGCTTGTCGAAAACGGAGAGCAGAGTAACGGGAAGCATAGGATCGGATTCGTAGATCAAGTAAGCTGCGAAACGCTCATGCCCACGTAGCTAAAATCCCACCTGCTGACCACTTGTTCCTACCTGCAGTCTGACATCCTGGCGCCGACATCGACCGTCCGTGAAGCACTTCTATTCGCCACCCACCTCCGGCTCCCCGAAAATATTCCAGAGGCGGTCAAACACGAACGCGCCAACGAAGTCATGCAGCAGCTCGGGCTGGGTGACGTCGCTGATACGAGGATCGGAGATGTGGTCCGGAGGGGTATCAGTGGCGGAGAGATGAGGAGGTTGAGTATCGGGCTCGAGTTGATCGCTGCGCCTGATATCTTGATTTTGGATGAACCTACTAGTGTAAGAAGGGGTTCCCTGCCGCGTCTCCAGGTGCAAGCGTGGTGATCTGATTCTCGTGCATTTCTTTGTCCTAGGGCTTGGACTCTGTCTCAGCTGCAAATGTTATTGCGGTGCTTCAAAGCTTAGCGAGAGACCCGAACAACCCAACAACGATCATCGCATCAATTCATCAACCCAGCAGTCGTCTCTATCAGTCGTTCGATACAGTCCTGCTGCTCTCGGAAGGCAAACCCTTGTACTTTGGTCCTGGAGGCTCGGCACCCGCTTCATACTTTGCTTCGAAGGGCTACCCTTGTCCAGACGGGTACAACATAGCCGATCATCTTCTCGAAATCGCATCGATGTCACCGGCAGAGACTGTAGGCGAATACCATTACAATTCCAGCAGACCGCGCGGTCCTCTCCACTCGCAGACGGAAGGTTACCCGCTAACGCCAATGGAGACCAAACCCTTCTCTTCTGGACACGGATCGCCGACGACAAGGATAATGAGCCTCGACAAGGAAGATCTCGAGTCGAGTCGTGTGAATTCGTTGCCGTTGAATAGTCATCGCCATCCGCAAGGCATTTCGCGAGCAGACAAGACTTGCGCCACGACATTCCTTACACAATTTGAAGTTTTAAGTGGGAGAGAATGGCGCAACTTGAAACGGTATGCGTGTAACCGCTTATCTGAGTTTAACGACTCGAAGAAACTGACTTCACCTGCTTGTTATCAGTGACAAAAGCCTCTTGATCGCCCACATCGGTCTCGCATGCATATTGGGAGTTTTCGCTGGAGGTCTCTATTTCAAAGTAGACATCACTATCTCCGGATTCCAGAATAGGGTCGGCAGTCTGTTCTTCTTGGGTGTGCTGTTGGCGTTCATGTCTCTCAGGTAAGCAGACCCGGCTGTCGTTATGCATGCAACTCTGACCGAGGTTTCGTCCTGTCAGTGCGCTGTATAACTTGATAGAGATTCGGCCCTTGTTCCTGAGGGAGAGGGCAGCCTCATTCTATTCGTGAGTCAAATACCGAGGCCAAGGCAAACGAATAATGCCCTTTTGATAAACTGATTCTTGATTTCGCTCTCAGCCCAAATGCATGGCTCCTTTCCCGAATCATGTTCGATATCGTGCCTTTGCGCTTGATACCCATAATTCTCGTCAGCACAATCGTCTACTGGATGGTTGGGCTAAGTCCACATCCAGATCGTTTCTTCAAGTTCCTACTCATTCTCATAGAGTATGGTCTGCAGTTGACAATTCATGTAAGTCACAGCTGGCTCGTCACGAAGTCTCGAAACTTTGTCACTGACTTCTGTTCTTCTAGAATTTCTTATTGGCTGCATTGATCAGGAACGGCGGAATTGCAATTCTGATCAGTTCGCTTTACAATCTGTTCTTGATGACTTACGCAGGAGTAAGCCGCATCTCTCTGAGCGACACCAGTTGACATTTCTCACAAAGTTTCCTCCTGGATGATGTATCTACAGTTCTTTGTCAACATCGGGAAAATACCGCCTGTTCTTCGATGGCTGCGATATTTCTCAACACTGAATTACGCACTCGAGGCGCTCGCCGTAAACGAAGTCAACAGTGGTTTACTCATTGACGATGTTCTTGCCGGGGTGAATGTCCAGGTCTCCGCATCATTGATCATGGAAACGCTGTTCGGCTTTGACAGCTCGCACTATTACCGAGATGTCTTGGTCTTGTTCGCCTTTTTGGCGGGCTACAGCGGTCTCCTTGTCTTGACTGTCTGGTACTGGCTGAGGGAATCTCGTTAGGTTGTACCTTTCGTATGGTGGTTGTATTCTAGGAGGCCCTGTACACAGGATAATAATTCACTCGCGACAATCGACCCTGATCTCGCTGATTTTGCTGAAAGTCAGTAGATGCCTCAAGAGCTGCCTGATGAAGGCATAACAAGAAGCAAAGAAGCTAAGGAGAAGGAGTGGAGAAGGCAACCGACAACAGGTGGGTGTTTGCTTCCGCCCCCTGCCCGCGCCTCGATCGCAACTATACCCTCGCAAGTAACTCATAATGAAGTGACTCAGGTGTTCTTCAAACAACTTTAATCATGCAACGACGAGATAGCTACGACGAAATAGTTGTTACAAGCTTCGAGTTGGGTAACTTTCTGAGATAGGTATGAGCGGCCTCCAGCTGTCCAGAAACGTACAAATATATCCAAGGATGACCGTTCAGCATCATGTCGACACCTTCAACCTCCATCCAAAACCTACAACTGTCTTTGAAGTCCGCTCCGCTACGCTACAGCCTGCCAACAACGCTCAAGCTCAGATCTTCTCACACGACATTAAATCGCGATGACACTCACGCCAACCGCAGCCTACGAAATCTTGAAGTCGATTGTCGCACAAGATACGGTTCTCGTCCTATACGACTTGAAGGGTAACGAGAAGAGTATGTTTGTGAATTTGCTGTCTCTCAAGACAGGTGAGTTTCTACCTGATGCAATACCTCTCCTGAAGCCCTTTTCCATACCAAGGAGCGAAGCTGATATTACACAACATAGTTTTCGGCCTTGAACACAGTAATCTCAAATTCCCTAAGGATGAAGAAGGCTTATACCGCATCCACCTCAACGTGCGATGCACACCCGCTTTCTTTTTCGGTTTGAACCTCGCCTACACCCGACTCAGTCATCAGGGCGATCCCTCTCTGATCCGTCGTAGCGATCAAGCACTCAACCAAAATCTCGTTGCATCTTTGTCACTCACCGGAGTAAAGAAAATCTTGCATTTTGCCGAGTTTTACGGTATACGTGGTGTTTACGCAGAGTTGGAGCGCTTGATCTGCACCGACACGTTCCTCGATGATCGTCAAAACCAATGGACAGGTCGGGATATCCAGCAATACCTTGTTTCAAACAGGAAACCTTCCGCCAAGTCCGCAGAAGTGGGGAAAGGATTCCAGCAGTTTGTCGCCGGACTCTCCCGCTACGAGGAGGGAATCTACCTTGTTCACCTGGATATAGTGATCAGACGTCGGGAGCTGAAGGCCGCACAACTCGCTGTGTACAATGCCTCGCTGGTTGAAAATGGTGATAAGGTTTGTCTCGAAGGAGATAGTGACAAGGTTCATTTTGAAGAAGTTGCTGTCTAGCAAGGTAAGTCTCTTGCTGGTAACCCTGTGAGCTGGACTGATCAATGATTGGTTATTCTGGTAGCGTGGTGGCTTGCGAAAGCGAACTATCGTGGACAACTCTGTATTGTACCTGCGTATTGGCGGCATCGGCTAAAGGCTATCGAAAGACTGTATACAAAAGTGCCCTGGAAAATTGGATGGACAGCGAAATGTATCTGAAAAGCAGGCGTTGTGATAAGTTGTATCGGGGAGTCAAAGACGTTGAAACGACGTGACGAAGACTATCCATTTCTGTTTTATCTGATATCGGGCTGATGATGCCAGTGTTCTCGCAAGCAGGGGATGTTAGATTTTCAAAGCTAACTGGCGCATCGATCTTTGCAATTGTATAGCGGAAGAATCGAGGTAAGAATTGACGCACAGTGAATTGAGGTCACCGCTATCGAGGGTGAGGGTCTTCCTTTGAGTACTCAGTATCGCTTCACCCGCACAGAGCTTGCAATCTGCACATCAACGTGGTGGTGCTGACTTGTTACATCACAAACAAAGTAGATACCTAAAAATTCCTTCGAAAGTCTTGTCGATAAAACGGGTCACTGGATGCGTTTGCTGGACACGGAGACCTCGGGCGGGCTAAGTAAATCGCCAATTATGCTTGACAGCTACGAAACCGACCCTGTCGTTACGTCCGAGCCATTGGTCTCCACAACTTTCTCGAGTGCCCTTCAGACAGTTGCTGCGAGACCTCCTTTAGTTTGAGTACCCTGTGCTGACCCTTCGTCTTCCTTTGAGTGAAGGGGATGTGCAGGGAATCTGACGATGATGTTCATTGCTATAGTTGAGGTCCTGGTAGCGCATTGCGATTCATACCTCTGGCATGATGACATTTCTCAACCTAGTAGAAATAATCGACGACTAGATCCTTTGCAGCCCTCTTTGAACTTCCGAGGTTGTTTGTCAACGTACCATGACCACCCTTCTCCCTGGATCAGCTTCAATTGGATTGCTAAGTACCCTCTTTTCAGACTTCCTCAGTCAGCTTTCGAACCTATCTTCGAAGCAATCTGTAGGGCCAAGTGCGGAACTATTCAGCACCACTGTCGCCACCGAAATCCCTCTCAACCTCCAGACGGCGAATTCTTCGTCCGATGCAAAGGGAACGGCACCCTCTTCCTCCTATTCCCTTCATCATACAGGCACTAACGTGGGGGCGTCACAATCTCAGTTTCCAAGTCTGAAAACAAACAGCGGGAACGCACAATCGACTCCATCGCAATTCCAGAGGTTGCGTTCTGCCTTGACAGGGGGATCAAAGGATAGCACGGTGAGTTCGCGTCATGCTTGAAGCATGGGCCAAGCAAAGCTAATGTACGATCTCGTTGCCCTGTATCGATGACCAGATAACAATCAGCGGGGAAGATCCAGATTCGCAAAAGCCATCGGTCACAAATTTACGAATCAAGGCGGAATCGCTGCTGGAGAAGATCAAACAGTTGATGGAAGAGCCTTCGGGGGAACATCTTGCACTAAGTTACACTCACGGCAAAGGGACACAGAATCAATATGACACTCTTTCTGGAGAGAGAAAGAAACACATCAAAGGGTTGATTAAAGAATACGGTGAGGTCATTCGCCAACTCTCCGTTTTAGGATTGGAAGAGGGTATACGGAACCAGCACAAGTCTAGTTGCACCAGTTCAGGCGCAGATGGAACAATTTCTATCCTCTCCACTCCCCTTACAGTCCCCGATCAATTCAGCCATCCTAGCATTGGAATTGAAAGCGGGATTCAGCAGGGTTTGGGAGACAATAATGCAGAGATCGAAATGCATCCCGATGCCGACTTTGACCAGAACGATGACCGTGATTTTGAGGCTCGAGACTAGTCGTGTCTTTAGGGTTTCTGCCCTCGCCCGTACTAGTCTGTAAAGGATCAAGGAAATGAAGATCCTCGTAATGATACCGTTGTATACAACGGGCTTAAGCTGTCGATCGTCATCAGGATTACTCTTCTAGCTAGGCTTTCACTTTCTAGGAGGCAATGGCGGAGGCTGAGATATCGTCTCCAGCTCCTTCCCCTCCAATCTCGCCTTCTCCGCAAGTTTCCGCTCCTCATTTTGCCCCTCCACCGCTAACACCTTCCCAAAACCAAGCACCCCCGTTTCCTCAGGTTTCAACTTTCTCAACTCTCCATTCGCGAACCGATGCTGTCTCTTCTCCAAGTCAAATGCCCACATGGCCGCTCCTATTCTGTTGGAGACGGAGAATCCGAGACCGACGATGGGCAGAGATTCCAAAGCGGATGCTGCCATGCCGAACGCTAAAGGATGGATCTGTGTCAGACTAGGAGTAGCATTCATGTAAGGTGAATCCTGCCTTACCTCGGTATCCCCATTTCCGTTCTTCGAGCCATAACTCCACTTCTAGCGGTGTCAGCCCCTTCGCTTGAAAGTAAGGCTGGTGTAGCGACCGTGCTGTATATAGACCCCTAGTAGCCGAGGTGAATAATATGTTGAAGATGGGCAAATATGGCGAGATTGGAATGAGGATGACTGATTTTAAGGTTCCAAACGTGGTCAACACACGTAGTCTGCGAGCGCAGGTGGTTCATACTAACAATGCCGAATAACCATCTGACTAGGCCACCACAGAATCCAGCTCAGTACACCTTCCTGTTGTTTCCCTTTCGTACCCTTGGGGTCATTTAGGCCTTGGATGATAGGCGGTTGCTCCCATTCTTCAACGTAACCCTTGCTCCAGAATGACTCTGGTTTGCCTCGCGATTGAACGGTCAAATCGTACGCTCTCGACCGAGCAAGCCGAAGGTTTCGACGGATAAAGTAGTTCAGGAGGTATGATAACTGAGGGAGGATGAAGAGGATGGTAGTATCTAGAGGTGGCCAATGAAGTCAATAAGGTTCTGATGAGGACGAGGTATTACGTCATCGGTAGGGCTGTGTGAAGCGTGCTTTGGTATACGGAACTCACATTCAACAGTATCTATCCTCTGCAGCCAACTCAACCCAGTCTCCAGTATTTCAGGCGGCGGCTTGATACTCTTCTTTCCGAATAGTCCATACCCGCTCATCAAAAAGTTCTGAACAAACCACCGCTGCGCAGAATACGTGGCGGCAACATAGACTGCCGCGACAGCAACTCCTCGAACGGTGGCATGTTTGACCTTGTCCCATACAGCTGTCCGGAGGTGTTGATCCGTAAACAAGCGGTAGATGCCGACTAGAAAGATAGCGAGGCGAGATTTAGCCAACATAAGGATGTCGCACCGTGAACTACCACAGCTACATACCTACTACATAGTAAGGCGGAAAGTAGAGCAACTCCTGAGGCATGGCGATGTTGTCAAGGGTCGATGTCGGACCGTCCTCAGGTAGTGCAGAGTGTAATGCTGATGAGGGGTCCTGTTATTCGGAGAAGCGAACGAAGGAAACCTCTACCACCTTCAATGATGAAATGATGATGCCAGCTAATCTCTGCAAGAAGGCGCAACAGCTCAGTGACTATTCCTCGATCGCAAGCCGGAATATCTGAAACACGAAATGAGCGATGTCAAGCTGTAACAAAGAGTATCTACTATAGCTTTATCTTATACTCACTGCTACCTGTATTCTTCTCGCTGTCAGGACATCAGATAGTACTGTTACAAGAGAACCGCAATATTCAGACACTTTCCGCGATATGAGCTTGGTAAGTCTTCGTCCGCCTCGCTACGCTTCGAAAGGAAGGTTCTGATGCAATTACGACCTGTTAAATAGCTACGTAAAGAGGACCAGGAAACGGATGGTATCGAGGTGACGAGCCAGCTGTGACTTACATGAATTGTCAACTGCAGACCATACTCTATGAGAATGAGTAGGAACTTGAAGAAACGATCTGGATGTGGACTTAGCCCA
>Ga0068629_1000539_pt1 | contig 11318 bp, 6 predicted proteins | sample InSIn3gowninarea_FD_77432 | JGI IMG/M metagenome (GOLD analysis project Ga0068629, IMG submission 77432) | Clean room microbial communities from NASA Spacecraft Assembly Facility at Jet Propulsion Laboratory, Pasadena, California, USA -... ...
ATCGTCCCAAAGGAATAATGCAAGGAAATAGGAGGCTTGGAGGGTAGAGGAGAAGGTTTGTGAGAAGCCTTGATTGGCTATGAGCATCCAAGAGGGATTGTTTTGAGAGCTGGCTAGTTGTGAGAGATAAAGCTTTGTGTAATCTTGATGTATTTCCACCTTGTATGATAATACAGATAGTGGGGTTTTTAACTGAGGCTTTCCCCTGAGTATTTTCTATGTTTCATGTGCTTTGATTCTTCTGTGGTTACATGCGTTCTGCTTGATCTTGCTCAAATATTTTAAGTTTCCGCTAATTGATTGTAGAAGTAGATTAAAGTATTTTGCTTTAGGTATATTGCATTATCATGTTAATATAAAATCTGAATTTCTACATGGTATCGAAGCCAAGTTTATCAAAGTTGTGAACAGTATACTGAGAAGAGAATTCGAATTTTGAAGTTCGGAGTTGCAGGTGAAAATCAAATTCATATCATACTTCAATTAAGATGGGACATTATGCGACTAATTGCCCATAGAGGAAGTCCAAGAAGGGATTCTCAGAAGGATCGAAAGGTGAGGCATTAGCCTCTCAATTTGAAATGGACTTTACCCTCATCAAATGCATGGTGTCATCAATGATGGGTTTTGCTTGGTATCTTGACGTTGGAGCCTCATTCCACATAACCAGTGATAAACGTTTATTCAGTGCCTTCGAGGAGAAATACCTCAAGATGCACATAGAGATGGGTGATGATGGAAGGTATAGTGTTTCAGGAGTGGGCATGGTTGCTTTTTAGAGGGAGCATGGAGCTCCCATCACCTTGACAGATGTGATGTATGTGCCTGGACTAAAGAAGAATCTTGTTTCAGTCGCAGTATTGGAAGACTGTGGCTATGATGTTTTTTTAGTAAGGGAAAGGTTTTCCTTAGATACATCACCACGAGACAGGTGAAACAGGTTGGTTCATGAGTTAAGAACCTGTATGCTCTTGAGGTTCAGGATGCATGCAAAGCCTTGAGGAGTAAGACAAATGTTAGAGACTTGGTGGTTGAAAGGGAAAGTAAATTACCTCTCAACATGCAGCCCTAGAAGAAGTCTCAGACAATTGTGGAGGAGCCACAATTGGAGAAGCAGAGAGGAGACCGAGTGAAGAGATCCACTCATGTAGATACCTCCGTTAAGGGGGAATTTCAATCCAAGTGGGCAGATGGATCACATTCAACCATACCTTTAGGTGTGAGGTGGGTCAATGTGAAGTGATATTACCAAGAAGGCTGAAATTGGGCAGGGTCCATTGAGAGGTTTTATCTCATGGATTGTACCTTGCTATGGGAGCCCAAAGTACATAGTAGCGAGAGTAATCAGTGCGATTAATGCAGTCAGAGATCAAAGTGATAGAGGTTAGAGCAATCAGATACTGAAGAGTGTAGAGAAGGATTGACAAGAGTGTAGAAAGGTAGAATCAGTAGAAGCACAAAATTTTCTGTTGATAGAGGCAATAGCAGTCAGAGACTTTGATGACAGATGCATCATACTAATTCAAGTTGGATGTTTTTTTTGTTTCTAAAGTTGTTGGAGGAAACAACACTAGAGAGAAGTGTTACATGCATAACATTCTAGAGGTTCATGATTGGGATCGAGTTGAATTCCTTTCGTGTTGAAAATAGCAACAAGAAATGATAAAAATAGAACCCATAAATTCCAATTTAATTTGTCCTTGAATTAAACTGTGAATTAAAATCTAATTTAGTCTTAACAGCTACTTGGAAATAATTAATTAAGTTATTTTGACTTAATTAGTTGGAGAAATTCAAGTTAGAAGTCCTTCTGAAGTCATGCAAGAGTTATCCATTAAATTAAGGAGATAAGCCTTAAGTTAAGGAGATAAGATTGAGTTATATTTGAGTTGTAATTAGTTAACTCAATTTACTGAATTAAGTCCAGTTAAATTAGTTCCAAACTGTTTGAGGAACTAATGTTGAGATAACAGTTAGTTGATGCATGCATGCACTCAACTAGTATACTCCAGAAGATCATCCACTAGGTGAATGAGTTTTCCACTTGGTTGAAGGAGAATCATCCCAAAGGAACAATGCAAGGAAATAGGAGGCTTTGAGGGACGATGAGAAGGTTTGCGAGAAGCCTTGATTTCATATGAGTATCCAGGAGGGATTGTTCTGAGAGCTGGCTAGCTATGAGAGCTAAGGCTTTATGTAATCTTGATGTATTTCCACCTTGTATGATAATACAAATAGTGGGGTTTTTAGCTGAGGCTTTCCCCTGAGTATTTTTTGTGTTTCAAGTGCTTTTATTCTTCTCTAGTTATATGTGTTATGCTTGATCTTGCTGAAATCTTTTAAGCTTCTGCTAATTGATTGTAGAAGTAGATTAAAGTATTTTGCTTTAGGTATATTGTATTATCATGTTAATCTACAATCAAAATTTCTACATATCCCTATGTTTTGTTTTACTCTTGCTAAGATAGTTAAGTCAATTATGTATAAGATCCACCAATGCATGTTCAATTTCTCATGGAATGATGAAGACAAAAGTGAAATCCACCATCTAGTCAAGTGGGAGACTTTTGTTTAGCCTAAGAACCAAGGTAGGTGAGGGTTTAAAAATATCCACTGGTTCAGACTTTCTCTTGCCATGAAAAGTACATGGAGGGAATTTATTGGTGATGGAATTCAGAGATAAATAATATTGGAAAAATACTCACATAATTAGTTGATCATGGATTGACTATGGTCTTTTAGAGCCTTTGTGCATTGTATTGGATCAAATGTATGGATGGGAATGGTAGTAACTATCCCCTAGATAAATAATTGGATAATGCGGAAGGCAAGTAGGGGAGATCGGGTTAGATTAGGGTCTTTCCTTATTATTGGGGGACCTGTTGCTTCTCCTTTATCCTTTGGGATTTCCAGGCATCTTTGAACACAGGGCATTTCTAGTCTTTGTTAGGCTTATGTCTTCTCTTCGAAGCTGTTTAAATCTAATAGATGGAAAAGTGCCCATGATTTGGGCCTGCGATGTTCCTTTGTTGTGAAGTGGGATGGTTTTATAAAATTCCTCATTCTCAGTGGCCTTTGCTTAATTGAGGATGATGATTCTTTTGAATTGGCCTATAACACCGCATTTTGGCATATCACAACATGCCATGCCTATTGTGCTATTTCAGAAAGATTCCCTTTACAAAGGGTCAATTGGTGGCACTCAAAATTAGGGGATTGGCCTATTCCACCTAAAGTAAAATGCTTTATTTGGTTTGCTTTGTAGAACGATATTCAAACCTGGGATCACCTACTATGGAAAGGTTTTCAAGGATCGAATGTTACTGTTCTCTACACAAGAGATTCAGGAAATTTCAATCATTTATTGTTTAATTGTGCCTTAATTTCTAGGTCCCTTTGGTCAAATGTCCTAGGGGTTTTAAAATTATAATATAAAGGCCCAATATTGCAATGGGACAAATGTCTTCTTTGGTGGGACCAAAACAAGGGCAATTATAATGCATTACCCATTTTCATTGCATGGGGTATTTGGAAAGTCAAGAATAAATTCATATTTAAAAGCAGGCCCATAGATATCATTGCAAGAAAAGGTCTAGATTCTGGGTTTCTTTTTTGAATATGTAAGGCTTGAGAAGCCTCCTAAAAGTCGACCTTTCTTATTTCCTCCTAGTTTTCTATCTGAAAATACTGGCTTTTTTTATGGTGCCTATCAAGATGGGGATTTGTGGAGGGGGAGCATCCATTTTCCTTCTAGACAATGTTTCCTTTTACATTTGTTTGAATGTAGGTTCAAGGACAAATACTAAATCCGAAATTGTGGCTTGGGATCTATTATTCTTTGTAGCCTCTTTGAATATTTCCATTATGAAGGTATTTGGCGATTTAAAGTTTGTGGTGGATTGGATTTCTAGTAATGGCCACGTAATGGTACTTACACTGAAGCACTGGATGGACCACATTGAAAACCTAAAATGTCTCTTTCAAAATTTGTTTTTCCAACACATATTGAGAAAATGGAATCAATAGGAAGATATATTGTCCAAAAAATCTTTGCAACTAAAGGAGGCCTACATATTTTTTGAAGAAAGAAGAGTGTTGGGTAATTTAATTGATAGTTAAATTATGTCATTAAGTTTTCAATAGTCTGTGTACTTGCAAATTGTATATGCATTATATACGCTAGGAGTTCTATCTTTGATTATGATGGGAAATCTAGACATTCTCAAGTTCAATTCTCATTAAAGAGACACACATATTCTTTCCATAAGGCTTGTGAAATTAAAAATGATTTTAAAAGAAAACTCAAAAGAAAGAATCGGAAATAAAAGGTATTCTATTGACTTGGAATAAAAATTAGTCTATTGACAGAATTGAAATTTAATATATTGCAATGAAAACTAATCTATGAGAAGAATTGAAATTCACTTAAGAAAAACTATTATGTAAGTAGAGAATTGTAATTTTAATCTAGTGAATTGAAATAGAAACTAATCTATGAGAAAAAATGATTTTCACTCTAAAAAACTATTCAAGTCTATTGTACTCAAATTCAAAACTATTCTAAAACTTAAAAATTAAAGAGATGAATCCAGCTACAAGCCTTGATATATTACTTATGTGTTTGACCAATCATGATAATCCAACTTGTCCAAATATGAGACTAGGCTGGTTAACTAAAATGAGCTAAAGATGGAATTATTTTTGGTATTTTTAATTTATGACTGAGCACTCAACCTGTGTAAACATAGCAATGTCAAATAAAATTTAACATGGAACAAAGCATTGATGGAAAGTGTCTAATTATCAGCAAAGAGAAAAGAGACTAAAAGAATATTGAATCAACAACTAAACTAACTTACAACTCTTCAGGGGGGCATCCAATCGAGTGTAAGAATGAAAGGAATTCAATAAAAAACTATTTACCCATGCATTTAATCATAAAGAGGAAATAGAATATTTGTATTAAAAATAGAATTCTTCAAATAACAAATGATTAAAAATATTAAATATGTTCATTGCCTCACTCCAAATCTATTTATAATCCCTTTCGAATAACACTTTGAAGAGATTTAATCCAAGAAGCTATTTTGCATTTGACAACTATGTAATTAAAACAAAACAAGGATCACATTTCTCATGTTTTGCTACAAGAATAGAAAATCACGAGAATATTTCAATTTTCCATATCACAACTTTCATTCCAAACTTCTCTCATTCAATCCCACACTCAATAGATGATGCCATGATCCGCCTTCAAATTCTATACAAGCTGGAGTATTATAATCAGAGTTGACTTCTAGTTTGACCATGAAATTTCTTTAACTCTATGAATTGCTAGATCTGTGTAATAGGTAGATGTCCATATGTTCACTATTTTTCATCTAGCTATATGTTTTATTCATCTTCAAACACACTTGAATCTATCTAACCATGGATATAACTGCAAAATCTCTTATTATCTATAGAATTAGTCCAATTTGGTAGTTATAGAGATGTTTTGATTAAATCTCACAAAGAAACTAAAGACTATAAAATATAAATGATTGATACCTTTTATCATATCTGAGCATATCTGGAGTGACCTTATAGATTGAAAATATAGAAATCTTATTATGGAAAATAATGAGATGAAGGTAAAATGTTGTCAAAAAGAGGACAATTTGGGACCTCAACATTCCCACACACCGAATATTTTGCATGTCCTCATGCATGAAAACTTCAAAAATTGGAAAAGATTCTTGTTCTCTAAACTATTTCTGAAGCTTGGATTAGGACATCTAAACTAGTAGATTCCCTTTGACTCTTAACATTGACTGCTAGTCTTAGCTTCCTCATTAAAATCCTTCCTTGCAAATATTTGATTTTGTTCTTGAGAATCTCGCTGTTTGATTTGAACTTCTTGATTTTCTTATACCAGTGGTATAGTTTTAACAACATATTGTCATCTTGAGCCCTTAAAATTTCATTTGAATTCTTATCGCTTCATTTTCTTCTTTGATATGCCTATTTAATATTCCCAACTCATGGATCTCTTATTTTAGAGTATCTATAATTCTTTGTTCTTCCTGAGGAATGTTATTAGTAAAAGGGACTTTTTCATGAAAATTATCCTCATATTCAGTTTGTAGAGGAGAGTTTACCTTGTTTTGTGCCCTCTATTCCAGTGTTTCGATATAGTCATAAATATGTTGTTTGATAGGGTCAATTTCTAGTGTTTTCCTAGCTGGAATTGGAGCTTGATAAAATGAATATTTTGTTTTTGCTTCTACTTTGACCTCATCTTCTTATTCAAGGTTAATAGTTTCTAGAGGCTGTTATGTCCCTATAATACTAGTGATTACCCCATTACTATTGTAGTTGTATCCCTTATTAATATTCTTGTGCCTCTATTGTCCCCATATTGTTATTATTGTGCCCCATAGAATCCCTCTATTGTTATTTTTGTGGCTTCATATTATTATTGTTAGGTCGGCTAGGTTATATTGTGACTCCTTAGACTCCTATATATAGAAAGGAGGTTTTGTCATTTGAATCATCCAAGAATCGTTCATTTATTTAATGTAAAGGAGGTTTCCTCCTTGAAGAGGCTGAATTCTAAGAAGTTGACCTATCCATTCCATCTTTTTTTGAGCTGGTTTCATAACATTTGGTATCAGAGCTTTGGATTCTAGTGTTTCGCCACTCCAAATAGGTGATCGTAGAATTTTTGTTATAACTTTTTTGTCTACGACATTTCAAAAGCTAAAAAAAAAAAGCCCATTTGAGAATAAATCACACTAAACCTCAGGTCCTGATTTCAGAGCTTTTCGCGTTATATTTGCAGAGATATGGTCTGAGGAAGTTGGTCTTTTTGCAGACTCCTGAATTACATTCCAAACAGGTGACCTGGGGAAAATCGTCATAACTTTCTCTCTGAGAATCGGATTGAAATTTCGTAAGAAGGTACAGAAAAAGGAAGGCCTGTAGTTTCTTATATATATTTTTCAGATAAAAAGGTCGAAACAGTGACTCGTGGAATGCCATGCAATTTCACACTACTGAACTAGTCTATAATCAGGTCATTGTGGGAGATTTGGCATAACGTTTCCTTGGAGAATCCAATTTGGATTAGAATGGTCGCATTGGAAAGAGGACATAGAGGAGTACTGTAGATCAAAATTTCAGAACTGGATGATCCAATATTACAGAGATACATCAGAGGCAATATCGAGCTCCTACAAAGTGAAAAAGGGTGTGTAGATTTTTTTAAATTTTTTCTTAAGCTTGGTTTGAAAAATTATTTTGAAGAATTCAAAGGGCATAGTACAACATTATTATCAGTAACTGATGCCCCGAGAAAAGAAAATGCAAAAACCTAGTAAGCAACCTGAAAGCCCTAGCATGACTCATGAAGAAGAGGAAGAAATCCTACATGATATATCAAAATTACAAGACCAAGAGCAACAAATTTCACTCTCACAAAAGCTAAGATAAATGGTGTGGAATCTAAGATAAAGGGTGTGGAAGCTAATATGAATGGTATGGAAGCTAAGATGGATGATTTGAAGATAGATTTGAAGACAGACATTGAAGATTTGAAGACAGATTTGACAAAGTTCCTACAAGAAATGCTTACTAATGGTGAAAGGGTAGTAAAGGAAACTCATGATGAGAACAAAACAAATGTTAATCATGATTTCATGGGCTCTAATGTTGGACTGAAGACCCATCATATTCCAAAAATCAATATGAGGAAGTTTGATGGCAAGGATCCCGCAACATGGATATTACAAATGGAGCAATTTTTTGATCTCAATAATGTGCATTTTAGATTCCCAAAGGTCTCCCACCTATTCATGATCATGATCATGCTATTCATCTGATTCCATGAAGTGTTCCTCCAAACATCAAGCCATATAGATATCCCTATGCCCAAAATAGTGAAATTGAACGTATGGTTGCAGAAATGCTAGAGGCGGGTATAATTCAACCTATTCAAAGTTCTTTCTCTGCTCTAGTAGTATTGGTGCACAAGAAGAATGGATCATGGCACATGTATCCAGATTATAGGGAGCTCAACAAGTTCACTATTAAAGATAAGTTTCCCATTCCTGTCATTGATGAATTACTGGATGAATTGCATGGATCAATTTACTACAACAAGTTGGTTCTTCGTTCAGGATATCATCAAATCAGAATGAAGACTGAAGACATTCTGAAAACATCATTTAGAACTCATGAGGGTCATTATGAATTTTTGGTCATGCCTTTTTTCCTTACCAATGCACCTTCTACATTTCAAGGTTTGATGAATTCCATTTTTAAACCCTTCCTTAGAAAATTTTTGTTAGTATTTTTTGATGATATACTAATCTACAACAAGTCTTGGAAGGATCATGTTGAACATGTTGACAAGGTACTACAACTATTGGAGGAGAAGCAATTATATTAAAAAATATCGAAATGCTTCTTTGGAGTACAAGAGGTGGAATATCTGGGTCATATTGTATCTCATGAAGGAGTTAAGGTAGACCCTAGCAAAATTAAAGCCATTAAGGAATGTAAAATCCCCACATCCATAAAGCATCTGCGAGGATTTCTTGGGTTGATAGGGTATTATCGGAAGTTTGTTAAGAATTATGGGAGAATAGCAGCACCTCTAACAACATTATTGAAGAAATATGCATTTTCATGGACTCTAGAAGCAACAAAGGCCTTCGAACATCTTAAAGAGGCAATATGCCAAGCACTAGCCTTAGCTACACCGGACTTCACAAAAACCTTTATTGTGGAATGTAATGCTTCAGGAAATGGAATTGGTGCTGTTTTAATGCAAGATGAAAGACCCATTGCTTTTGAAAGTCATCAAATCAAGGGAAGGTTTTTACCCAAAGCTATTTATGAGAAGGAAATGTTGGCAATACTCCATGCACTTAAGAAATGGCAACCCTACCTAATGGGAAGACACTTGAAGGTAAAAATGGATCATGATAACCTTAAACACTTTTTAGAACAAAGATTATCCTCTGAAGAGCAACAAAAGTGGGTCACAAAGATGTTGGGTTATGATTTTGAAATCATCTACCAAAAAGGGAAGCAAAATGTGGTGGCAGATGCACTCTCAAGGAAGGATGAGGATGTGGAAGCATTGTTGTGCGCCATTTCTATTATCCAACTAGATTGGATAAATGAAGCAAGGGAGGAATGGAATAATGGTGAAGAAGTGTGGGCACTTATTCAAAAGTTACAACAAGATTCCAGTACATTTGATACATTTAGCTAGCAAAATGATTCATTATGGTACAAAGATCGCTTATACCTCTATAAGAATTCCCAACTAAAACAAAAGATTCTTATGGAATTGCACACTTCTCCCTTAGGAGGACACTCAGGATTTTTAAAAGCTTACCACAGGGTTAAGAAGGATTTTTTTTGGGATGGCCTTAAATCAGATATTCAAAAGTTTGTGGTGGAATGTTTTGTTTTCCAACAAAATAAAGTTGAAACAATTAAGACACCAGGTCTATTACAACCTTTATCCATTCCAAGCCAACGTTGGGAGGAGGTTTCAATGGATTTTATCACAGGTTTACGCAAGTTTGAGGGAAAGGGTGTCATCATGGTGGTAGTTGACAGATTTACCAAGTATGCAGTCTTTTGTGCATTATCACATCCATTTAAAGCCAATACAGTTTCTACTGCATTTATGGAAACAATGCAAAAGCTACATGGAAACCCAAAGATTATTGTAAGTGACAGAGATCCCATTTTCACTGGAAATTTTTGGACAAAATTATTTTCTTGTCTTGGTACTCAGTTAGCTCATAGCTCATCTTATCATCCTCAATCTAATGGGCAAACTGAGATAGTAAACAAATTTTTTGACGGATATCTTTGTTGCTTTGTATCTAATAAACAAACACAATGGGTCAAATGGTTGCCTCTGGCTGAATGGTGGTATAACACTTCCTTCCATACAGCAAAAAAAATGATCCAATTTATGGTACTTTATGGATACCAGCCACCATCCGTCACGTCATATTTAAGAGAAAATTCTAAGGTTCAAGCAGTGGAACATCACAACAAACATCAACAACAGTTCCTCCAACCCTTAAAGGATAACCTCGTGTTGGCACAGAATAGAATGAAACAACAGGCATATCAATATCACAGCGAAAGAAGTTTTGATGTAGGTGATTGGGTATTCCTACAGCTACAACCATATAAGAAAATGTCCCTCAAGCAAGCTAAGAAGGATAATAAATTATCACCAAAGTATTATGGTCCGTACAAGGTGTTGCAAAAGATTGGTACTATGGCTTACAAATTGGAGCTTCCTACAACTTCTCGACTACACCCATTTTTCCATGTTTCATGTTTAAAGAAGATTATAGGTGACAAGCTCCTAGTTCAAACAATATTGCCAGAACTTGACGAGGAAGGAAAAATTATATTGGAATTGGATGCAGTCACAAAAACAAGAACTCGACAGCTACAAAATCGATCAATTTCGGAGTATCTTATCAAGTGGAAGAACTTATCTGCTGAAGATTCCACATGGGAGGATGAAAATTTTATATAGAAGCATCCATAACTACTCAACATTGAAGACAACACTTTTTTGAAAGAGAGGGGCATGTTAGGTCCCTATAATACTACTGATTACCCCATTACTATTGTAGTTGTATCCCTTATTAATATTATTGTGCCCCTATTGTCCCCATATTGTTATTATTTTTCCCCGTAGAATCCCTCTATTGTTATTTTTGTGGCTTTATATTATTATTGTTAGGTCAACTGGGTTATATTGTGATTCTTTAGATTCCTATATATAGAAAGGAGGTTTTGTCATTTGAATAATCCAATAATTGTTCATTTATGTAATGTAAAGCAAGTTGCCCCCTCGAAGAGGCTGAATTCTAAGGTGTTGATCTATCCATTCTATCTTTTTTGAGTTGGTTTCATAACAGAAGCTCTTGTCGTTTTTCATTTAAGCATTTATAAATGCGCTTACTCCTCCTCAACTTTGGTTCTAATTCCATATTTTTTTGCGTAAATTTTCTCTTGTTGCTTGACCTCTACATTTTCGCTTATTCCTTATTCAATGTCCCTTTCCCTTTGACTTCTTCTAGCTACTTGATGTATGAACTGGAATTCTTTCTTCTAACACTCTGTTTTTCATTTTTTTCTTAACTTTCTCCAAAAAGTTCGCCCTTTGGCCGAAATTAAGGGGTTTTAAATTTTTAGTGGGCAAATATTTTGTATCATAGTACATTTTTACAAATCACCTCAAATAGCCCACCTTATTTTAAGGGAGAGGGTAAAAAAGGTAAATTTAG
>Ga0068629_1000541_pt1 | contig 11287 bp, 12 predicted proteins | sample InSIn3gowninarea_FD_77432 | JGI IMG/M metagenome (GOLD analysis project Ga0068629, IMG submission 77432) | Clean room microbial communities from NASA Spacecraft Assembly Facility at Jet Propulsion Laboratory, Pasadena, California, USA -... ...
GATGCTGCTAACAGATGCTGATGGTGTAGATCATATATGGTGTATGATAGTTACTGATGACTAGCATGATCTATTTTAGATTGTTGGTCCTTGTCATAAATGTCATGCATATCATTAGTTGTCAAGTGTCATTTCAAGTCATTTCACATGTTTCAAGTGTTCTTGATCATTCTTAAGTGTCATCAAATTGTTTAGAACATCTCTAGTGCATTTCAAGGTTATAACACCTTTGTTTGTTTTAAAACGGAACTTTTGGTTGCAGTCGCACACACTTTTTTCATTGTACTTGGGGAATGTTTGTAAACTATTGTTTTCATGTGTACTTTTCATAAATTTTCAGATTGGATACTCCTGAAACACAACACCATAATCTGAAGGCCATGTTTCATCCAATTTTCATACTAGACCCATCAGCAACATTGAATCTCCAAAGAAATCACCACTGCAATACAACCATTCACTGAAAACCCATCATCACTGAAGCAAATCACAATCAATCAATCTGAACTTTCAAAACATTATCACCAAAACACAGACCAGAAGCTAGAACTCTGCAACAACAATGAGAACCAACTGCAACTTCAAACATCATATTTCATAATGTATACACTACTTTGATGTGTCGAACCAGCGTGTATAGGTGCTTTTAACAAATCGAACTAGCGTATAGATCTGCAAATACTAACTTAAAACTTCACAATTATTCCAGACTTCAGCCATACCCAGATCATAACATTTACATAATAAAACATGTGTTAGTATTCATACCTAGCCTAATTAACATCAGATCATGCAATGATAAGTCATTTCAGTTCTTATGATCATTATCTAACATTATATCCAAGGTGCACAAAATATTTCAAATCATCTCATAATAATAGCCCCTGAAACATAACATATACTTCAAATAGAAGTATCCCTCATAAACCCATTCACTTGCACACCTTTGCCTAATGATCTTCTCCTCCTTATATAGTTTTAGGAATTTCTCAATACCTCAGACAAAAACCACTTGGGACTCATGGTATTCTTGGACAGGATCAAATAGTCATTACTTCGCTCAATATTGTGGGCTAACACCATGGTACTGACCCCTGGTATTCTTTGCTCTTGAACTTCCTTGATTTTCCAACCTATACGTGCTTTTCCTCTTATGAGAGTGTGTGTATAAGTATACGCTCTTTTTGTTCTGCGCTCACACGTGTATACGCTACTTGGACAAAGTGAACCAGCATATACCTCTCTTTCTTCAATCTCTCGAGTCTAACCTACAATCCTTTGTTGTTAACCTATTGCATTGTGAACTGTCATCTATGTGAGCTTCCATCAAGGACAACATATGTATCATAATGCCAACAATGTCCCCCTTTGGACTCGCTGGCAACCACAACCCCAAGATACTCTCCCCCTTTTACATCAATGGAAAAGGGAGAACCAAGATATTCTCCCTCTTTGATATTCATTATGGTTTCCATGCTCCCCCTGAGTACATGCAGAGTCTGCAAAGATATTTTTTGAAAGAATGACTCTATAACTCAACTAAGTGAGTATGACATCCCTAAGATGAATGACTCATACATACATAAATCACCCAACCAAGTAGGGATACACAAAATTGGACTTATTCACCCAACCAAGTGGGGATATACCAAATGTTTATACATGACTAAAATTGTAATTATTACATCATCCTTCCCATGAATAGTGGGGTTACAAATTTGGTCTTTTCATGACCTTTACATCAAATGATATGCATGACATTTATGACAAGGACCAACAATCTAAAATAGATCATGCTAGTCATCAGTAACTATCATACACCATATATGATCTACACCATCAGCATCTGTTAGCAGCATCAAGATCAACAGCCTGTATATGTCCATCATCAAAAGAGTCACCTGAATCAAAACAACTATGTGGATCGAGCAATATAAGCATCTTCATGTACCAAGATCTTCTAACATAATGCCAACAATGCATTATTAGAAGCATATGCTCCCCTGAACCTATGCCAACTATTCACTGTCAGATTTGATCATTGCAAATATCAGTAAGAATCATCAAGGCATCATCATGAACCAGTTATTCATCAACTTATTAACAGCTTATGAGGGACAAAAATACTTCCACATATCATCAACAAACTGTAACCATCATCAATAAGAACATAACAGATAATTGATAATTGATTGAACCATATTAGATCAATTTTATGAGTCTTTCCCACTTCTTTTTCTTCAAAAACACCTTATACGCAACTGTGCAGCTTCTAATTCGCGTATATACGCGACTTCTGTTTATAATAACTGTGTATGAGAATTGGAATACTAAATTTTTACACTTTCAACTCCCCATGGGTCTGTTATGTTTGTAAACTGAGCTATGCCACATCTTTCTGACAACATTTCCTTCTTCTTCAATACCTTGGATTGTGATGATGTTTGCTTCTTTTGGTATGGTGACCAAAATTTGCTCCTGCATTCCTTTGCTCTAGTCCAAACTTGTTACATGCATAGCATCTTACATGTTTCATATTCCTTCTCTCGCAATAAATAGCTTTGTGACTAAACATATTGCAAGTAAAAAAAATCCCTTAAAGTACCTGGAAACTGATGATCTTTTTGTGTGACAGTCTCAAACCATTCTACTTCTGCATCTGGCTGCAACATGTACAAAATTATGACATTTAAAACATTCAACATTTTTTGTCAGAGAAAAGAAACAATTATCCCTTCCATAGTTAGGTGGAAATGTTTTTCTTTGAAGTCTTTCTTTCCTTGGTTGTTGATGGGGTTGACCTCTTATCTCGTTATTGAGCATTTCATATTTTGCATTGGAGTTCCTTACCTCATCTTGTGAGCTAGATTCACCTTCATGAAAACCAAGACTAGTCTTTATAATAGGCGAACATTGAACTTTGATGATTTCATCTAACCTTTTCAATCCTTTAGCAAATCTAAGATTAAGAGTCTTTGTCTTCTTAAGTTCTTTTCTTAGACTTACTACTTCACATTCTAACACTTCATTATGTTTGTCCTTTTCAGTGAGTTGATGTGTCATTGTGTTTATGACTATATCGTTTTCTGCCAAATTGATTTTGAGTTGACTGATTTCTTTAAGGAAATCTTCCTTTTCTAAGGAATCATTTTCATATGCTATTAGTAGCTTAATTTCTTTATCATCTTCATCACTATTTGACAAGCCATCACTATCATCATGAGTATAATAACTTTTATTTCCTTTTGCAGACATCTTTCCCTTGACATGAGGGCATTTAACAGCGTAATGTGCAACTCTACCTCAAGCAAAGCATTTGAATCGTAGCTTACCTCTGAATCTTCCAGAACCCTGTTGAAGATTCTTGACAAAATTTACCTCATATTTTTCTTCTGAAATGTGTCCTGATTCATTGTGCTCTTACTTGTCTTTTCCCTTTGTTGATGCTTTAAAAGTGGCTTCTCTCATATTTGATGGACCTCCTTTTCTCATTTCAAAGGTAATTAGGATTCCATGGAGTTAAGTCACAGTGATAGTTTGAAGATCCTGTTTTCCTTCTATGGTAGACACTTTTGACTCAAATTTAGAAGACAAAGATCTCAAAATTTTCTCAACTGAAGTAGCTTCCTTTATCTCTTCACCCAGATTTCTCATATGATTTACAATCCCATCTACTCGTAAGAAATAACTAGAAATACTTTCATCACTATGCATCATGAGAGTTTCATATTGGATTTTGAGAGTTGGTAGTTTAGCACGTTTTACCTATTAGTCTCCTTCGTAGCTTTGAATGATTTTGTCCCATATTTCCTTGGTTGTGTTGAGATGCATGACTTTGACGAATTCTGATTCTGATAGACTTCCCAATAAGGTGTTGACAACTTTGGCATTGATTTCATATGTTTTCCTCTCTGTTGGATCTATGCGGACTACTGTTGGATATTGATATCCTTTCTCCACAATTGCCCAAACATCAGCTCCAAGTGACTAAAGGTACGCTCTGGTTCATGTTTTCCAATATACCAAGTTGTTCCCATTGAATATTGGTGGTCTGATAGATCCCATGCCTTTGTGATTGTTCATTTTGAAAGATCTCACTTCAAGCGATTAAACTTCTTCTGAAGGACCTACTCTGATACCAATTGTTGGAAATAATACTGAGAGGGGGGGTGAATCAGAGTTAGTCAAATCAATAACTTTTTCATTTCATACTCAAATTTGTATATGCTACTTCAATGAAGGTAACTCACATGTACATGCAACTGCCTTTAAAGAAACCAACGTATATCCAGCAAACTTATGATTCAGTTAATTCATCATATGTTGATATTTAACAAGTGCATCAGTACTTCGTTAACCATATAAACAGTAACCATGTGTAATAATAACAAAATAAACCATCACACATAAGCAACACACATGAACACCAAGATTTAAGGTGGGAACCCAATGCGGGACAAAAACCACCTATTGTTGTCTTCTTTTAATATAAGAAAAACCTGTTTACAATCTTGTACTAGTGCAGACTCATACCAGTATGCAGGCACCCACCTACAGAAGGCTACAACCTTCTCTCATTCTCCAACTGCTATTGGAAGGGAGCTACAACCCCCTAGCTCTTGTACTAGCTGATCTGTTTACTAGTACATAGGCGTCGGCCTACAAAAGGCTCCAACCTTCACTCGTTTTCCAGCTGCTACTGGAAGGGAGATCCAACCCCCTAGCTCTTGTACTGGCTGATATGTTTACCACTACGCAGGCACCGGCCTATAGAAGGCTACGAACACAACATCGCAATCTGAAGGCCATATTTCATCCAATTTTCATACTGGACCCATCAACAACATTGAAGCTCAAAATCAATCACCACTGCAATACAACCAATTATTGAAAACCCATCATCACTGAAGCAAATCACAATCAATCAATCTAAACATTCAGAACATTGTCACCAAAACATAGAGCATAACACAGAACTCTGCAATAACAACTAGAACCAACTGCAACTTAAACATCATATTTCATAATTTATACGCTACTTTGATGTGTCAAACTAGCATGTATATGCGCTTTTAACAAAGCGAACCAGCATATAGATCTACAAATATTAAATTAAAACTTCACAACTAGTCCAAACTTCAGTCATACCCAAATCATAACATTTACAGAATAAAACATGCATTAGCGTTCAGATCTAGCCCAATCAACATCATATCATGCAATGATAAGTCATTTCAGTTCTTATGATCCTGATCTAACATTGTATCCAAGGTGCACAAAATATTTCAGATCATCTCATAATCATAGCCCCTGCAACATAATGTATACTTCAGATAGAAGTATTCCTCAGAAACCCATTCACTTGCACACCCTGGGCTAATGATCTTCTCCTCCTTATATAATTTTAGGCCTTTCTCAATACCTCAGACCAAAACCACTTGGGACTCGTGGTATTATTGGATGGGATCAAATAGTCATTACTCTACTCAATATTGTGGGCTAATACCATGGTATTGACCCCTGGTATTCTTTGCTCTTGAATTTCATTGATTTTCCAACTTGTACACGTTTTTCCTCTTGTGAGAGTGTGTGTATACATATACTTTCTTTTTTTCTGCGCTCCCGCGTGTATACGCTACTTGGACAAAGTGAACCAGCGTATACCTCTTTTTCTTCAACCTCTGGAGTCTGATCTGTAATCCTTTGTTGTTAACCTGTTGCACTGTGAATTGTCATCTATGTGATTTGCCATCAAGGGCAACATCTGTATCATAAAGCCAACATGATGTAATCATGTAATTATTGTAAAGATAAAGAAGCTGAAGTCAAATTGTCGTGTATGGACAAAAGAGCCATGTATAAAATTCCAAAATATATGTAATTCCAAAAGTCATTTGGAAGTCCAAGAGTTAGAGAATTCCAAAGGTCATTAGAAGTTGGAAAGTCAAGATTCATAAGGATATGAAAGGTCGTGCATTAAATTATAAACGGATCCTCATTACTCAAGCAAAGGACTTTTAACCTTGGCTTCTCCTACAAGGCATTAAAGAGATAAAGATATTACTTTTGGGGAGCAAGTAGTGGCTTTAACGCTCCTCTATTGGAGCTAGTGATGTTCATTGTACTTATGCATCTTGGAACTTTTGCTTAATACTTGAATCCACTTGGCCAACACATTTTCATGCATGAATCATAGATGTTTTGAGACTATTCTTCTAATGTTTGTGGTTTATGTTCGTTTTCATATGTACTAAATTAATTGAACTATTTCAGTGACTTTGGTGCTTAACTTGTAGGAAATGTGGTGTGATGATTTAATGATCATTGCATCTATTTGAACTACTTCACTTGATGTCTAACAATTAATTCTCATTTATGTGCGTGTGTCTCCAATAGATTAACACTATTACTTATCTTTTAGAGGCTCACTTTCTCTCCCTTGCAGTGAAACAACCTTGATACATCTACAATCAAACATATCACAAGGCACTCTCTCTTGCTCATTCAAAAGCACATGTGCACTACTCTCTCATGCTAACAACTTAAGCCAAGGAAAATGTTTAAGTAAACGGTAGTCAAGTCATATTTCCGAATGGGACTCCTACACCAAAAAGTGTGAGGTCTAATTGGGACCTCATAGCAAGGAGATCCCATTTATGTTGGTGGGATCTAGCACCGTCAACATTATAGCACTAGAAGGAGGGAAGCCATTTTTTCATGGTTGATAACTCATCTTATCCCAACCATTAATTTTCTAGACAAGGCAGTAATATCTCGAGCACCATCCCAACTCCTATTCCTGATTAGGAGGGCCTTCTCAACATGGTCTGAAGTTGGCCTACAAGGTTACCTACGAAGAACTCCGGGAAATTCATCCTATTACCTGTTGGTTTATGAAAGCTATCAGTTTACTCCCTGTTGCTCATAATCTTCCTCATCACCCCAAGAAGAAAGAAACAAATCCTACTGTTGTATTGGTTGCATCAATGGAAGATTTAGTCTATTCCACTTTTGAGGAATTAGCAAAGTCTTCAAAAGACACAATCCAGCAAGAGTCACTTACACCTATTCACAAAGAGTACAAGGAATATATTGTTCTTTTTTTACAGAGAACAATCGATGACTGATTTTGAGTTCAATGAAGGCCTGAACAGTGAAGGAGAGGGCTCATCAGATTCAGAAAAGGAAGAGGAACAAAGAGATGAAGACATGGCTGATAAATACTTGGATTGGATGGCCCAAGGGCCACTCACTCTTCCAGGTAACCTTCATAGAATGCCTAGACATTTTGAAAATTTGTTATCTAAGTTTGATCCTAACAATAAGACTAAGGTACAAGATCATATCGATAATTTATATATGCATCTACTAATGTTAGAGGCACAGTACAATGATGTTGCTTGTATTATTTTTCCTTTCACTTTAGAAGGTAGAGTAGCAACATGTTATCATAGTATGCGTATTAATTCAATCCATGGTTGGTGGGAGTTTAAGATTATTTTGTTGGAGAAATTCGTTGATTTAAAGTCTCCTGCCATGTTATTAAAGGAGCCCATAAATATTAAAATGGGGGAAAAGGAGAAAGTCAAGGATTTCAATCAAAGTTTCAACCGTATATTGAACAAGTTTCCCCCATATATGTAGCCTCACGATTCTATCACTATTCATTATTATACAGTTTCCTTGCCAACAAACATTTATGCTTTTATCAAAAGAGCTACAAAGGAGACATCGGATATCAACTTTGTAGAAGTGATCATCGTGGAGAAAGACTTGCGTGTCATTGGAGTTATTATCGATGATGAATAATCTAAAGACTCCAAGGAGACTAGTAAGAAGTCTCAACCTTCTTCGAGTAAGGAAAAATAAAATGAATTTTTTTATATCAAAACCTTGACTAAAGCTTTAAAAGCACTCACTAATGAAGTCTCAGAATTAAAGAGAAAGTCAAGTGAGGCTTCTACCAGTAGCAAGCCCCCCCAACTCTTTCCCATTCAGAAGGAATAATAACAACAACAGTCATTCGACTAAATATGCCTAGAGTTCAAATGTTTGTTGAATATTGAAATTATAGGAACGGACAACTCTTGTTCCTTCCATTAGGAATAGCATTCAAAAAAAAACAAAAACAAAAAAACAAAACAAAACAAAAATAACAAAAAAAAACAAAAAACAAAAAACAAAAAACGAAAACAAAAACAAAAACAAAAACAAAAAACAAAAAACAAAAACAAAAACAAAAAACGAAAAACAAAAACAAAAAAATGTGCCCATAGTGGAACCACAACATGAATGTTCTAACAACAATATCATTTATAATTTACTAACATATGAGAAGTTTGAGGAAACAGAAGAAACAAATGAGCATGCAACAGTTGAGGAAAGCACAGGTATTGGACATGTAGCTAACATTTTTTATTTTATTCTCAATACTGACAAGAAGAGTGTTGAAGCACTTCCGCAAAGTGAAGCCCCTCCACATAGAGAAAAAAAGAAGAAGAAGAAGAAGTTTCATTATAGTTTGAAGAGAAAAGGGTCCATTTCTGAATAGGATGTGACGAGACAAAAATTGGAGAAATTGTTAAGAAGGATCTCACTGCCAACCAATCCTGCTAAGAATGCACAGAATAAGTCTGGAAATATTGTCACTTCTAAGAACACTTCCATTAGTAACAAAAACAAGTCTATCACTCTGGAAGTGTTAAATAAATCTACACCTCTTGACACTTCATCACTACCTGTTAAAAGTGAAGCCATTGATTATAATATCGTTGAAGACTTGAAAATGGCTCGTGCCAATATTTCCATCTTTGAGCTCGCCAAGATAGTAGGTTAGCGTGAACTAATTGTCCAAGCCTTCTCACAAACTTTATCAAGTGACAAAGCTTCTACTTCTCAAAAGGTGTACGGTAAGTCTTCTAGAACTCTTGAATCTATATTTAATGTTGTAACTTTGGATGTTAACAATATTTTCCCCCATTTTTGCTAACTTTCGAAATCTTTAATAATAGTTTGCATAATTATTTGGTTGATTCAGGTGCATCTATGAATGTAATGCCATTACTTGTTGCTAAGAAAATTAACGCTGAATGGGATAAAATTGATGCACAAATATTCCAGCTGGACAAATCCCTTGTCCAAGCTATGGGTGAACTCAAAATTGTTATTATTTGTTTGTCATTTGATCACTAGGTACACCAATGTATAAAAATTGTAATTGTGGATATCCCTAAAGCTTATGGTGTACTCCGAAGTCGATACTGGTCTAGTAAATTGCAAGGGTATTTTGTTGCATATTAGCCACACTTATGGCTTCCATATAAGGGCAGAAACAACCAGATTCAAGTGGAGAGTGAACCATACACGAAATACATTGTGACCCCACGTTAGGGTCGTAATGAGATTGTTTCCTTTTGTTAAGAATTTACTGGAGAGAGATAAATTAATTACTGATATTTACCAAAATGAATAATAACCAGAAATAAACATAAACACACATGTTTATCCGGGAAAAAACCCTAACTTAGGGGAAAACCCACCATAATGAAATTTCATTATCCTTGGCCAAAACCCTAGCCAACCTGGCCAAGTGAGCCTTCCTCGCTCACCTCCCTAGCCTTAAGCAGTAATACCATGGGTATAATATATCATGTGCCCAAAACCACTACTGTTTAACAAGGTCAACTTTGGCTCAAACCCTGAGTCAATTTTACCTAGCACCTTTGTTGGATTAATCTTTGGAAATTGTTTTTTAGAAACTGATCACAGGTGTTATCAAGCACAACCATCACCCATCCCACCTAATACACAATTGGATCTCATTTCTTATACTCCAATTGGTGTTAATGAATCATGTAAGATAGATGAACATAGTAATAGTAATAGTATAGGAACCAATTTAGTAGTTGATGATATATGGATTTTATACTTTGATAGTTCAAGAACACAGGATGGCTCCAGAGCTGGTTGCATACTCATAGACCCATATTATAAGAAGTACATTCTATCATGCCATTTGGAGCTCGAGTGTACAAATAATACTTTCTAATACAAAGCACTCGTACTTGGGTTAAAGAAATCCATCGACCTAAAGGTAGAGTTGCTCAAGGTAATTGGTGACTCGAAAGTGGTCACATTTTAGGTACAGGACACTATCCACTATGTTTCACCAAATCTTAAAAACTACCAATAGTAGGTATGGCGATTGATTGATTATTTTAAAGATTTTAATATTATTTATGTTCCTAGACTTAGAAATGTCACAGCAGATGCATTAGCTAATGCAACCGCTAGAATTTCGCCTTTGAGAAATGGTTTTTCTATAGATATTATATATAAACCATATGTGACTTATAAAATCACTAATTTTCATGTTTGCAATGATGACCAGCAAACACAACATTTTATGGCTAATGTGGACGTTTTAAAGATGTTGTCATTAAGGAGGATGAGCACGACAAGGCTTTGTAGGAGGCATATAATGCAATGAAAGGCAATACTATGCCTAAAGGTATAGTGTCCCTAGAAAAATTATATGACCTGCAAAACCAATCCATAGGACAAACTAACACTAAGACTCAGAGCTCAAAGATTTCATTCAAACAGGCAATTTGAGAACACAAGATGATCTGAAATATGTAAATCTTGGTATTCACCGCAAGAACGACAAGAATTCATTCATTGATTCAAATAGTATTACGATACATTTGCATGGAATTACAATGATTTTAAGACATATGATACTTGTATTATCTAGTATGTCATTCCCATTAAGGAAGGGGTGAATCATTTTCAACAAAAGCTAAGGAATATTCATTCGACATTTGGAACACCTGATCCAAAAGGAATTAAGAAATTTGTTGGATGCTCAGATCATTTTCAATGTTAGACATTCTATTTGGGTTTTGAATTTAGTCCCTATTAGGAAGAAGTCCGGTGAGATCAGGTTATGTGTCAATTTTTGCACTCTCAATCGAGCATCAGACAAACACAATTACCTGGTGCCATCCATGGAACAAATCCTACAAACAATATCTAGGTTTGAGATGTTCTCACTACTAGATGGTCTTTTTGGCTATAATTAAGTGTTAGTGGCAAAACCAAATCGTCTCAAAGCCACTTTCAGGACTAAATGGGGAACATTCTCCTTTAAGCGTATGCCATTCGGTCATATCAATGTTCGTGCTACATTTCAAAGAGCAATAAACATCGCTTTTTGTGGCATGATTGGACAAAGTGTGGTAGTCTATCTGGATGAGGTTACTGTGTTTTCTAAAAGAATATCAAA
>Ga0068629_1000544_pt1 | contig 11277 bp, 14 predicted proteins | sample InSIn3gowninarea_FD_77432 | JGI IMG/M metagenome (GOLD analysis project Ga0068629, IMG submission 77432) | Clean room microbial communities from NASA Spacecraft Assembly Facility at Jet Propulsion Laboratory, Pasadena, California, USA -... ...
AAAATATATATATATATATATATATATATATATATATATATATATATATATATATATATATATATATATATATATATAAAATTGACCTCATCAGTGAACAAAAATGGGTGTACTGAACTATAAATAGGTTGTACAAAATAGATTTTATAGATTCATTATTTGAAAATTGGAATACATTAACAAATTTGAAAAATCCAAAAAGTTTTTTAAGATTCAATATTGTTGATAGACTTTGCATTAGTGTCAATGATATTGATATTCCTCTATATTGTTTCGAAAGTGCACCAGGGGGTGTGTTATCGTCCGTTGAAATTGAATCTAAGCAAGTTCCTATAACGCTTGTGAGATTTGAAAGAATTTTGCTTGAGTCAAAGACTAAGCTTCGAAGAATTTCAGATACATTAACAAAAGAAATTAGAGAAAGATTTCATAGAGATGATTTGCTTGAAGCTATGGCTGTGGTGAATCCCAATTTTCAGAATTTGGTATCAGACTACAACAACATAGGTAAGCTTTTTAATAAACATATGGAGAATATAGTTAATCATTTTGGAAAAAGTGTTGAGATAAATGGGGTTGAAATAAAAGGAATTTTAGATAAAAAAGCTTTGATTCAATAGTTTGGATCTTTTGGCTTGACAATGGTTGCTCAATTTAAAGAATTATTGAATGCATTAGAACTTGGATCTATAATACGACTCTAGAAAAAATTGTATCCAAGTAATATGCTTCGAGATTTAATGTCAGAGTATTTTAATTTATACGAACTCTATCAAATAATGATTTTGGGTTCCATGGAAGATGAAAGGGTTTCAAGTGCTTTGCAGTATATTAAATCAAAAACACGAAACAGATTGGAAAAAAATCTTGAAAGTTGTTTGCGAATTTATGTCTCTCATCATACGTTGAAAAGTTTTCCCTATGATAGAGCTATAACGTTATGGAAATCATTGAGCGATAGAAGGTGAGTAAATCAAATAGATGAAAAAGATAATGATGATATATTCATAGACAACATTCTGAATGTCCCAGAAGATTCAAATGCATGCACTAATGGAGATGCTTCTCTAATGAACATGTTCCAGTTACAACGGCTCTAAGTCAATTTTTTTACTGTGACCTTATAGAATTGGTTAGGAACTTCTACGATTTTTCCCTATGTGGATGGAATGGAATGCAAATAATGGTTTTTAGATTGTTTAAGTTAGAGTAAACTATATATAGTTATTATAATTTTCTCTAATGAATGCATGCTTCTTGAATCTTGAAAATTAACATAGACGTTCTAATTTCTAAATGTAATGGTCGTCAATGCTCAATATACAAACACTGAAAATAGTCCTTTTGAAATACGATGATTATCTTAGTCAAAATGATCGATTGTGTCTTAATGATGACGCTCGTCTGCATTATCTCAAAACTTATCATCATAGTTAATACACATACGATTGTCACTGACTCACTATAATAGCACAAGCGATTTTCTAGATTAATATATTCAAAATATACTTTTTGAAAAATAACAAATAAAATTTCATGCTAATGCTAATAAAACATTCTAAAAAATGAAAAAACATTTCCTACTAGAAATTAAAACATTCAAATTATTCAATGTCCAAATTGAGTTCTAATGATTCAAAGATTGCATGCATTCTCAACAACGTTACAACCCAACAAAAGTACAGCAAGCCTTTCTAAATTTTAAAACACATACTTTTTCATAAATAACATTCAAAAATTCTATTTAAATTACATACTTTATCATCAAATACATTCAAAAATTCTTTTTCAATTACATTCAAAGATTGTTTGAAAACAATAAATTTTTGAAAACCAAAATTTTCATACATATCATTTAGAAATTCTATAAACTTTACAAACTTTTCATGCATAACAAAGTTACATGAAATACATAAGAAACATAAAACCTAAATTTTCATACATATCATTCTATAGTATTCAATACATAACATTCATAAATAAATAAATAACATTCATAAATATCACAACCCAACAAAAGTATAAGTCTTTCTAAATTTGAAAACACATACTTTTTCATAAATAACATTCAAAATTTCTATTTAAATTACATACTTTATCATAAAATACATTTCAAAATTCTTTTTCAATTACATATATCATATATCTTCATTCATAACATTGTTTGAAGACAATAATTTTTTTGAAAACCTAATTTTTCATACATAACATACAGAAATTCTACATACTTCACAAACATAGTTTTCCATACATAACATTCAAAAATACAATGTAAAATTTCATAACAATGCTAAAGAAACATTCACAAAATTGAAGAAACATTTCCTAATAGATATGAAAATAATCAATCTCCACATTGAATTCTAATGATTCAAATATTGTGCATGCATTCTCAACAACATTAAAACCCAACCAAGTACAACAAGTCTTTTTAAATTAAATTTTTTGAATAAATTCACCAAATTACCACTCCTTGTTCAAATATCAAATTCAATCTTTTGAATAAATTCATCAATACTGTCAGGATTTTCCCCACTTTATTGCTCGAGAGTTGTATTTTCAACAGATATAGGTTAGGATGTTGATCCCAACTCAGCTGCTATTAATACTCCTATCTTTGCAGTGTCCAATGTTTGTGTCAAGCTTGTCAACTCTTTTCCCCCATCCTCTCCTGGTATAATAGTTGCTTCCGTCCCCTTCTCTTTTTGTTTCATCAGAACGTGATAATCCATATTATGCTCTTTTATGATTAACTTGAGTGCTTGGTTGTCCTTTAAAACTTTAAGCAACTTCTCCTTCATCATGGATGCATTTAGCAAACTCTTCCTTGCCTTTTCAACTTGAACAACCAAGTTGTTTACATGCTTCTTCAAGTTATCAAAGTTGGACTGGAACAAAAAGGGGGATGTTACATAGATATGAAAACAAAAATAAAATAGGAAAAAAACTACAATAATAAAAAGAAGATGAAATTGATAACAAAATTGTTACCTTAGCTACTTCTTTTGTAGCTTCAGCTACATCCACCTTTCGTATATCACTGTTCCAATAGTTGTAGTAGGCCTGGGCCTCATCATCCAAATTCTCTAACTTAGTTAAAATGTGATTAACATCAATGTTAGAATAGGGGGAAGCAAAGGTTGTCTTTCCTGTTGTGGTCGCTTTAAAATGCGCAGCAAGCTTCTCAAGAGAGTTTTCTAAAGTGGAGAAGATATTATTCCTCTTTGCATGGTTAGCAAACCTAGAGTTGATCTTGTTGAAAAGTACTTTGGCATGATATTCCCACATCTTTGCATTTAGAAGATTAGGAAGAATAGAATTTCGGATTATTCCCTCAATATTCCAACACACTAAGCTATCAGGAGAAAATGAAGGATTTAAATCGTCATCCTCATCTTCTTCATCTTCCTCTTCAACTTAAGTAACATTTTTGGAGGCTTCTGGCTTACAACAGATTGATGTTCACTGCCTTTGCCTTTACCCTCACCATGCATTTTATCTTGCTCCTCCACCATTCCTTTGAGATAATCCTCATCAAGGTTTGGTGTGCAAAAATCGAAAGTGTTACATGTAACTGAATTAATATTTGATAAAGTAAAATTTGGTACGTCATCAATGGATGGAATATTGTATGGCCCAGGCACATTGGATTTTGTTATTTTTCTCGATCTCATTCTCCTTATAGATTTTGATCTCACAATGGTTGAAATAGTTGCCAAAATATCTAGCAGAATCTATTTCCCTCTTGGAGATATCGATAGCTAGCCTCTCATAGCTAAAATAGGGGGTGGAAGAGTTGCTCGCAATCCAGGTTGATGCTTCTATGGAATTGTAATATTGGGAGGCAAGGTGTGACCTTCAAAAATAAAATTTATATCATTAGTAATTTATTAACTTTGTGAAAATGGGTTATCACAATGGAAGAACAATATTTTTAACTATATTTGCATCTATGATTGTAATCAATAAACCATTAAAAAGATATAGAAACAAGTAAAATGATTTGTAAAATTATTTATGGAGATGATCATTTGCGAAATAATAGAGACGATCATCATAATAATTGTACAGACGATCGTCTCCATCATTATGGAGATGATCGACATAATAACTGTATAGATGATCATCTTTGATATTATTAAGATGATTGACAAATAATATTGCACAAAGTAAGTGATGTATACCTAAAACCAGGATAGAAGAGTTGTGTTGTTGCACCTATTCAACTTCATTATCATCATCAACATTAATATGTGAATTTCTTTTTGTGACAGGAGATTGAATGTGATTGTGGCATGAATTGCTAGATTTATCCTCATAATCCTCGATAACATTAACATTTCTCCATCATCTTTTTGGATTCTTCCTCAGTAGGGCCAATTTAATATCCCCTTGAGAATCACCAACGTCTTCAGGCTGCAATCCTTTTATTGCATCCTATCTGCGAAAGCTTGATTTTGCTACCTTATTCTGCATCAAGATTAGATAACTTTTTAAAAGAATCATGTAAAAATACTATTAAAGTTAATCAACATTTACATGAATAAAAAATTTTGAATCAATTTACCTGCACTTCAGCTGCTGTTAGTGTTAACGATTTAAGCTGACAATGATTAATAGTTCATATTTGGGTTGTTTGCAATGAATAAAGAGCCTCGTAGTATAAGGCAAGCAAATAGTTACAAGTTGACAAGTATACATTTTGGGAAAATGAAATTTTCACACTACTAATGTCAAATCGGATCCTATTAGAAATAAAAGAACATCAATCGAATCTTGTGTGCTCAATACATCTTAAAATATAATACAACCCCCAAAAAGGAATGTTCAGTGATCTCCCTTGCAAAATAATTCTAGCTTGAAAGAACTCTATGACAGCCTTCATGAAAGTGTTGTGTACATCATGCAAATTAAGACCTCTTCTAGAGGGATTGTAATTAACTACAAAAAATATACAAACACTCAAATTATATTTTTATAATATAAAAATCTACAAAAAATTTTAAAATCAATAAAAAAAATAAAAAACACTTTACGATTTTACCTGCAAGACACTCGACCTAGATCCCATAGTTTGTTTCCAAAAGAATTTTGTCTTTTTCACTTAACAAAGTTGCCTTTGTATTGACTTGTTCTATAGAATCTTTGAATGATAGACCTGTCAACCTATGTATATCAGAGGGTTTGATAGAGGAGGAAATGGGTTTACCATGGATTGTCATTGTAACAGTCGAATTTTCATTATCGTATGAGTTAAGAATGGCATCAAGGAGAGGAATGTCATTAGGAAACATGCCCATTGAAACCAACGGCATAAGGCTAGATTCTTCTAGCCATGAAAAGTCATATCCTGGAGTAGTTAGAATCTTTGAAATTTGAGGGCAAATTAGATTCTTGTAATTGTACGATTATGTCCTTACAGGAATGTTAGAGGTTGACATGGTTAAAGGAGGGGCAAGGAAAGAGGTGGAAACCTACGAGGGGAAAGTAGTGGCAAAGAGAGAGGTCAAAATGTGCATGGGGAGAGGAGGATCAAGGGAGAACGAAGGGAACATGAGATCTGGAGAGGTCAGAGCAATCAACAGTGTAACATGCGATGAAAATGATAAGCAAAACCCCTTTTATAGAAGTTAACATGTGCTTGCATTTATGATGTACGATGGCATTTAATTCCATTCTGAGTTTTGAGTATTTTGATAAGTCGTTTGATTTTGGGTGCAGATGATCGATAGCATAAATTCATAGGTGATCGTAAGTGTTTATTTACAGGCAAACGTCTATGTTCTATTATTGATGATCATCTGTGTTTAGTTACAGATGATCGTCTGCACATTTATGCAGATGATCATCTTCGATTATGTGCAACCAATCGTGTTCAACATTTTGGAGATGATCATCTTCAAATGTACATAGACGATCGTCTCTATTTTTCTCAAGATGTTCATCATGATATTTTCTCATTCGCTCGTCTGCATAAATTCACAGATGATCATCATCAACCTGAAAAATAATCTGTATCGCCAAAAAATTCCAACTTAAAAAAAAAAATCATTTCGCCACCTACCATACATTAATTTTGAACAACTTTCGCCATGACTTTGAATCGTGTTCGCCATTATTTGAAAATTTTACTCTTGCCATCGATCCTTATGCATAACGTTGATTGTGACTTATAAAAAATAAGAGCTTTGTAAGAAGACATTGGCCCTCTTCCATCAAATGTAATGAAATGAATTCCATCTTCCACTCGATAAATTTAACTTTTTTAGTGTTATTATTATGTGTGCCAACTCAAAATCATAAGAAGAGGGCCTTGATATCTATAAAATAAAATATAGAAGTGATTTTCATTTGAATTTTAATTGCATAAAGAATTTTATAGGCATGTATGCTAAGTTTGATAACATACATAAGGTTTGTCAATTATTTGACAAAATAAAGGACAAAAACATAATCTCATGGAATGCAAAAATTATAATTGAAGTTACAATGTGATCAAAATTTAGTGAAATTGATAATTTTCTATTAGTTTTACATTAAGATTTGCTTAACCTATATGTAAAACTTTTGTGTACTCCCCAAGATCATAAATAGTGCAAAAAAGATGATAATTCATTAATTTTTAGCTTCCTTTTTGTTGTTCAGATAACTATGTTATTTTAAACTTCTCACAATACCATTTATACTGGATATTATTTGTAGTGAACTTATAAAATTAATAACCATAAAAAATAAATAACATTCTACACAATTATATCAAATTTATTTTTGAAGAACATTACCTCCTTTGGAATCTTGTAATTCTTCCTTCGCATCCACTACCAACATCAATCCACATTTCACATCTATATAATATAAGGGTTATAAATAATTTAATGTGAGGGATGCATGAGTCATTTGTGAAGAATACACAAATATGGAAGAATACACATTTCACATCCATATAACAACCTTGATGTTATATGGATGAAAAATATGAAAAAATACATAAATTCAGGAAATCGTTTGTCAAGATGCATGATGCAAACATAGTTTCATGGAATGCAATAATCATAGGATATGTACAAAATAGATACGTTGAAAGGGACAATGAATTATTTGATAATATACTTTAATTAAAATCAATATAACTATAAGATCATGATAGTAAAAAACTTAACTAAAATAAATCATTTACTTGAAAAAGCTTCATTATATGAATGCAAGCTGTGGAAGAATGGACAAATCCTAGGAATTCTTTATCAAGATGCATGATGTAGACATAGTTTCATAGAATGCAATGATCGCATGATATGCACACAATGGATACATTGAAAAGGATAAGAATTGTTTAACAAAATACCTCATCAAGATGCAGTCTCATGGATTGCAACGATTGCAAGATATGCAAAAAATAACTTCTCTGAAAAAAACCCTACAAACTTTTAAGCAAATGCAAAATGTGGAAGAATACAAACTTTGCAACCTTTGCCATCATTTTTCCAACATGTGCCAGCATGGGAGCTCTAGAAGAAGGTATGGGCATCCATCAAAGAGTAGTTCAAAATGGTTTTTCATTTAACATTATGGTTGTGAATGCCCTGATTGATATGTATGCAAAATATGAAAGAATATAAGCTAGGATTTTTATAGAGCATTATGGTTGTGAGTGCCATGATAAATAATTGATTATTGTGGTTGTGAAATCAAGCTAGGGTTTTAATTGAACATTATGGTTGTGAATGCCATGATAAACAAGTATACAAAATTAAATAGGAACAAGGCACAAACAACTTACTTCAATTGAAGGAAATTGTAGATTGAAATCTTTAATCAATGTTGTTCATATGGAAATTGCAAGTTGGCATGTACATAAAATGTGAAAGAATACAAGCTAGGGTTTCATCGAATGTTATGGAAGAAACAACATAAACCAATATAATTTCATCGAATATTGTGGTTTTGAATGCAAGATATTATTTTTTTGTTAATAAATTTTCATCGAACATTATGGTTGCAAAATTATGGAAATATATTTTCATCAACTATTATTCTACATGCATGCAACATGTCAAAAAAACTATGTATTATGGAATTATTTAAGAAGATGTATGGTGCAAACACAGTTTCATGGACTGCAATGATCGCAAGTTATACGAAATATGAAAATGGATTTTCATCAAATGTTATGGTTGTGAAATCACATTAGGGTTTTTATAGAACATTGTGGTTGTGAATGTCATGATAAACAATTGAATGTTGTGGTTATGAGTTCAAGATAGTGTTTTAATCGAACATTATGGTTGTGAATGCCATGATAAATTACAAGTATGGAAAATAAAATATCAACGAGGCATAAACAACTAACTTGAAACATAAACAAATTTGTAGACTGAAATTAGGAAGCATCGTTGCTCATCTAATTGCTTTGCAACATCAGCATAACCAATAATGAACTAGGCGATAATGTGAAAAATATGGGATAAACTTCTCATTTAACCCTAAAGAGTCCACAAAAGTCATGAGAATGGATAAACACCTTCATTTTATCCCTAAAATGACTTCAAAATATATGATAGGGTGTAAACGCCTCCTGTTTACTTGTATAAATAATAAGCATTTAATCGAGGCCATTAATGGATGCATCACAAATGGTTGACCATGTACAAATACATGCAAGGTGATATGAAAGGATCTGGGATAAATACCTTTTGTTTATTGTGATGGGGATTAAATGCTTGATGTTAAAAAATGTAAACAATAAGCGTTTAACCCTCCCTTGTAAATGCATCCTAGGGGAAGGATGTTCAAATCAAGGGGGATCAAAATTTGGGTGGGCAATTGAGGGGGGTGCAAACACCTTGAGTTTAAATCCCCTCGAACATAATGGATGAGACATTGTAAATTCCTCGAGTTTACTCGATAAACATGATGCGTTTAACCCCATATAAAAATCCAAACAATGATATCTTACTTGGGGTAAACATATTTTATTTATATCAGGTAAAACAAAAGGTATTTACATTATGGGTTAAACACATTTCATTTATGATTTGAACAAAGTCCACTTTATAAAAAATTTAAGGAAGTATGATTTAAAAAAAAAGTGGTTAAACTTTAGACATTTAACCTCGAATGCGCATAGGGCATGGCTCATGGATGCATGCCTTTCATGATGAAATAACATCGAAAAGTGGGCGAACCCTACTAACGTTGACTGATGGGGGATGGGTAGGTGGGGGGGAATTTAGGAGGCTAGATAGGTTGATCCAATATTTATTACTTGGTTTATGATTTCTATACTAGTAATTTGCCTAAGGTATGTTGCTTCAAATATCTCTTTGGGTTCCACAAAATGTTAAAGATAAGAAAGTTATAAATTATATCCTTATATTATTTTGTTCTTTTAATATTCATCATACTTTCTACATTGGTTTTGCTTGATCTTAAGAAAGAAGATATAGATACTTAACTTGTATACTTTATCTTAGATTTCATATGTTTATAGACTTAACCTATGTATCTTTCCATATGTATTTGTTTGGTATGTTTCCCCATATACACATACAACATTTTCTTAATCACTAAAAAAATGTTACCATATTTACCTAAAAAAAATATCATGTTTGAATGTTTATAATTTAAATATTTTAAACTAATTTATTTTCACTTCTCAACTTTACATTTAATTATATAAAAAATAAAATTCAAATTAAATATTTAGAATCATATTAAAAGAACAATCTTAAATGGTTTTAACATAATTTATAATTTTATTAAAAAATAATGAAATGATGGATAATAGGGGAGAGGACCTAATAAGTGAGCGTGTTCCAATGGTTGTGATAGTTATTGTTATATATTTGTCCATTCACATTATATATTTGGTCTAGTAATTATGCATTAAATTACTAATTTTTGTAAATTTTTGTGTCAATAAGTACATTATAGTAATTATTTTAAATATATCATTGATAAGGGAGAGGATCTAGTAGTGGTACACTTTAATTTTATGCTTCTTAAAATTCGATTTAATGAAATCGAATCATTTTAATTTTTTTATAGCTTCTTCATCGTTTGATTATCTGTTTATAACTAAAATTTCAAGTCATCATGATCAAATTTGATAGGTTAATTGTATATGTGATTTAATGTTCAATTACTAGTGCAAGTGTAATTAACGATGGGAAATTGTAATTGAAACTTATGAGTATGACTTTAAAAAAGTGTTATTTTAAATAGTTTTTGCCAAGATACGTAATTAACTTATCAAATTTGATAATTAAGATTCGAAACCTTAATTTATAAACAGACAACTAAATAAAGAAGAAACTATAAAAAAATTAAAATGATTAAACTTTATTATATCAAAATTTAAGAGGTGTAAAGTTAAAATGCACCACTATTGAGTCCTCTCCCCTAAGCCTTAGAATATCCCCTTATGTTCAACACACAAAACAGAAAACTAAACTTTGTCAATTAATTGCCTAGCATATTCTATGTCGCTTATAGATTAACTTGTTCTTATCATTGAGTATGCCATGAAACTTTGCTAAACTGAGTCTAAGGATGCTTTCTGCCTCTGCGTGTGTTGTTCTCCAAATTATTTTTCTCCTGGATTTTAAGAAGACATTCGTTCCGAATTGACTAGTACATTCCATTAACAACAACCAGCTGATACAATGTTGCATTCCTGAGCTCATTCAGCCTACTGTGATGTCAATTGGGGATTTGTGGTCTTCATTTAAACGTCATAACATATGTAAAACTCAGACAAAAGTATTGGGTGTGTTTTTTCACTTTTTTCCCTGTCTTAAACCAAAAGAGTCTGCATGCACTGATAACTATGATCATGATATCAAATTCTACGCCTCCCGTTTGGTGAATACCACAAAAACAAAATCACTCTCAGAAGGTAAGATCATCCACTCCCATCTTCTTCTCACTGCATTGCAAAACAACGTTTCTCTGGTATCCAAGCTTGTTGCAATGTATGCTGTCTGTGGTAGTATGGAGGATGCACGCCAACTGTTTGACAAAATGCCTGAACGAAATACTTTCCTATGGAACACCATGATCAGAGGCTATGCCTGTCGGGGACCCTGCGAGGAAGCCCTTATATTATATTATAGAATGCAAGAAGCAGTCATAAAGCCTAACAACTTCACCTTTCCCTTCGTGCTCAAGGCCTGTGCTGCCCTTGCAGCTCTAGAAGAGGGCAAAGTGATTCATGATCACTTAATCAGAGAGGGTTATGAGTCTGATTTGGTTGTGAGGAATGCTCTTATGGTTATGTAC
>Ga0068629_1000546_pt1 | contig 11270 bp, 15 predicted proteins | sample InSIn3gowninarea_FD_77432 | JGI IMG/M metagenome (GOLD analysis project Ga0068629, IMG submission 77432) | Clean room microbial communities from NASA Spacecraft Assembly Facility at Jet Propulsion Laboratory, Pasadena, California, USA -... ...
CTAGGCCTTACACCAGTACAACGGATGGTGTAGACATGCAAGAGAAAGAAACTACATAGCTTCCGGGAAGTTGCTTTCCTTCTCCAATAGGCCCCCAACACTCACTTGTGGCTTGTCCCCTAGCCACTAGTTGTTGTGCATCACCTTTGCTCCTTGCACTCTTCTATGATTTTGTTTGTTTTGTCAAACCATCGCATGTAGATGTCCTGTAACTTGTCATGCTCAGTGTTCATTTCTATGATGCTTCCCTTGGCTTGATCCAAGGACTCTTTCATGACTTGTTTCGTGAGCATCTTTCCCATCGAAGCCTATGTTTCTTTGAATTCTGTGATCTTCATCTCTAATTTCTATGCTAAGTCTGCTAGCTCATCCTGCCATGGCTGAGTGACCTTCATAAATTTTGTCTCATCCTCTCACAACCTTTGTAGCTATATATGTAGTTTCTTTCTCTTGCATGTCTACACCATCCGTTGTACTGGTGTAAGGCCTAGAGTTTCTTGTGTTAACTTCGCAATCTCTACCTCGGCTTGCTGTATCTCCTGGTGCACTTCCTCTACTGTCTCAATCTGCTCAATTCCCACCCATGACTCTGTAGTGGTCTCCAGTAAGTGTGTTGTGTCTCCAATTTGTCCCACAACGTCCTTAGCAACTTCTTTCAACTGTGCAGTTGGATCTCACTTTTCCAATTCTTCAATTCTAGCCTTGTACTCTGTTTTCACTATGTCCATCCTGAGTGCTATCGCTTTTGTGCACACTACTACTTTCTGTATGTTTTCCATTACAGGAGCATCAGGATCCAGCTGCATGTCCAAGAATTCAGAGCATAACTCCGCCACAACTTTCCTCATGCTTGCTTCATCCTTCTTACACTGTGCAGTTGACACAACGGCTTTGCGATATTTGCTTTCCATGTTCTTCCGCTCTTCCCTGAGTGCAACATTCTCTACTATCACTATCTATTCTCTGTCATTGAATTCTTCAGTAATCTACACCTGCAAGGTTCTTAGAGTTTCTAAGGTTAGCGCAACTAAGTCTAGCTGTGCAACACCTTCTTGTAGTCCTTCCTGTGCACTTAGTAGGCAGATGCTAGTCGGTGTCACTTAGATGAGCTAATCTCAATTCCCTTCTGCATCTATGATTGTGCTTGGTGATGTAGATGGGGTGGCCACCTATATTGCATGGCTCACCAACGTCCTCAACTCTGTGAGTTGTGCTTCAATTGTATGCTTGAGCATCTCCTATGCATTTGTAATCGTGGTGATCGGTTCTGACATAGTACCGGAGACTCTATCTACAATGCTCTCAAAGTCGTGTTCATGCAGTACTGCACGATACTCTAGTTTTGAACTTTTCCTTTTCTTTCTAGGTGAGCCTTCCATATCCATTGTACTTGGGTCATTTTTCACCCACTGTTGCTTTGCTCTTATTTGTTTCTTCTTTCTCTTCCTCTGGTGTAGTTTCATCCTCTTTTTCTTTTCCTTTTCCTTCTTTTTCCTTTTCTTTTCTTTTTCCTTTCCCCTCTTTTTCCTTTTCTTGCTTTTTGACCCAGATTTCTTGCTGGTCTTTGATGAATTGTTCTATATCTTCATGCATCATTCGATAGCAACCAATGTGTCTATCGCTGCCCTGCTGTGCGCGTGGTTGCAAATAGATGTGATGCCGATCTGCGATGAACTTTATTATCTTTCCATACTTGTTGGTCACCTTGCAGGTAACGCGCGGACTACTACTGATAGCTTTACAAAGCTGGTCATGATAGTAATAAAACATTATATTGTTGGGATCCTACCATGCAGTGGCTAGTGTAAACCATAGGTTCACATAGCGAGCCCCTCTAAAGTTCTGGCTTGTAGTTAAGAATATACCTTGCTTCGGCTCTTTCCAACCAACTAGTCCAATTAGAATTAATATCTACATGTAGTGAAATGGTTGATTCTAATCTTGCATGGCTATATAGTCCTCGTTGAATTGATTCAATAGATATAGGGCCCAGTTATACTGGACTCCGTCTTTTGTAGCGTTTGCGAGTTCAATGGCTGGTCTGGATACTTGGTTTGGTCTACATTTCCTCAATACTTGTCTAGCCAACAACTGGACAGTAAAACGGAGAGGTTTATCCTCGATCTACACATCATCATATGCTCATCCTCCCCTCGTCAAGTTATACTTCTTAATGAGCCGCGTGGCTAGCTTTTTATCTTGGTCCTTTTCGAGGAAGTGCGTCACGGAGTCGGCTTCAGTCTTGCTTAAGCCTGTGATCTAGTGGATTAGATCAATTGTAATGTCCACCCTATGGTCTAACCATAGGTGTCCTCTATGTATGCATGATATTAGTACCTTCACAACTGCATTGATCTCATTACTACGTTCGAAGTGGCGAATCTACAAGAAATTTAACAGCCCTGATGGCTGCAGTGAGGCTATCCAATCCTGCGGTGCTAGCGCCTCGACCTTTGTGGCGGGGTTCACGGTCATCATCATGTATTGATCAACTTGGAACTATGGAAATTGAACGTGATCCAGTAGGTTATAATCCTGGTATTTCAGATCATTTACATGTCCTAGCAAGGATCCTTCTTCTTCAACATCTTTTGACATCGGTGACAAAGGCACAGGGTACCTAGCCTTTGAAGATAGCTAAATCTTCGATGCTTCATGGCCCAGTGGGCACACATAGGCTGGTAGAAATGACATGACTCGGCTCTGTGGGATTTCATGCTCTTCTGCGATGTGTTGATGTCGCGGTGACTGTCATGCTGGCTTGCTTGAACTTGAGCCCGACTTCTTTGTTTTCTTTACTGGTGTATACATATCCACTGTCACTTGGTAATTCTGAATCACAGTATGTCTACAATTGAATCTTCGGTATGCTCAAGTAATCTTAAGTTCATAAAATCACATAAGTAACCCCTCCTGGGCTACTGCGCATCCTTTAAATAGGTTTCCGCAATCAACGGCTAATTTTCTAGCCATTGCGGATGACCGTTACCTGTAAATGTGACTGTTGGAATGCTTTTTCTTGTTCCCTAGTCATAGCCCAATGACTGTATGTTGATGTTCTATAGCATCATTGATCCCTTAGGATCAATAGTTATGACTTTTCTTCCTCGATCTGACTTCATGTCCTTCATCACATTTGTGGCGTAGTTCATTGCGCTGAACCTTTCTTCACTTCGCAGTATCAATCTGCCTATCAAATTACTCTACAGGCTTACTTGTTTTATGCGTTGTCTCCTTAAGCCTACAATATATAGACTCTTTATGTGCGCAATGTCTCTTTCAACTACATTGGACATCTACACACTTGTGCTTCTTGTTTAAGTGGAGAAATTAGGAGGGATGTCCCTGTAATGTTTCAGCCTACTCCCGTTCACCATAGTAGGGAGCATGGTTCCATCCAACTTCGCTAAGCTGGCAACCCCTCATTTTGTAACATGCCTCACTTGATAGGGTCCTAGCCAATGCATACAAAATTTCTTGGGAACCGCATAAACTTACTGTCATACATGAGAACAAGGTCTCCTACCTTGATTTCTTTGCTTTTAATGTGTCTATCATGCCAAGAATTTTCTCTATCTTTCTATACTTGCTGATGGAATCCTGTCACAAATTTGTCTTCCTGTAACTTTACCAAGTTCAGCAGCCTTTCGTTCACTATTTCTTCATTTTCCAAATCTGTGAGTGTTGCGATCTTCAAGCTAGACACAATGTATTCCACGGGCATCACAACCTCTTGTCCATATGCCAATTTGTATGGCGTTTGTCCTGTCAACTTCTTATAGGTTGTTCTATAAGCCCATAATACTACTAGAATCCTTACATCACAGTCATCTCTATTGGCATTACATACCTTTGTCAAGGCATTCTCCGAAATCTTGTTGAAGGCTTCCACAGTGCCATTTGCCTAAGGGTGATAAGGGGTACTTTTCTGATGATAAACCTAAAATTCTTTAGTTAACAGCTGGATGGACTGGTTCAAAAAATGTGTACCTTGATCACTCATCAAAGTGCAAGGATAGCCAAATCTAGCAAGTATATTCTCAAATATGAATTGTGTTGTTGTAGCTACGCTACTGTCTTTTACTGGTGCTGCCTCAGCCCATCTGGTTAGGTAGTCTATCGTAGTAACAATATACCTGGTGCCTATTCGCTTTTCTGGAGGGTTAATAGGCCCTACAAAATCAATAGCCCATTTGTCAAAGGCTTGTAGTGTGATTTGTGGTTTCAAGGGCATCTCATCTCTTCTTGATGGTTTTCCTGTCCTCTGGCAAATATCGTAGCTCCTGCAAAATTCTTTTGCATTCTTATGGACTATGGGCCACCATAGACTTGTTATCAAAACCTTATGCATGGTAAGTTTTCCTGCATAGTGACCTCCTATGACTCCAGCATGTGCTTCCTCTAGAATTCTCTTTCGTTCATGCTCCAAGACATATCTTCGCGATATCTCATCTGGTCCCAACTTATACAACTATCCTGCAATAAATGTGAAGTCAGCTATGTGCACTACCAACTGCTTCTTCTGTTCCATAGTATATGACTATGGCACTATTCCAGTAGTCAAGAAATGAATGATATCCTGAAAATGATCATCCACAATCTGTATGGAAAACAACTGCACATCGGGTAGACAGTCTTCTAGAATAATAGGCTCCTCTCCTAACTCCAACCTAGATAAATGATCAAGCCCTGCATTAAGTCTACCTGGCCTCACTATGATCTTGAAATCATATTCCTGGAAGAGAAGAAGCCATCTGCAGATCTTCCCCCCCAACACTGGCGTGTTTACTAGGTACTTAAGTGTTGAATGATCAGTAAACATCTTAAAATGAGAACCTAGCAAATAGTGTCTAAATTTCTGTAATGCATATACCATAGCTAATCCTTCTCTTTCTATGGTGGTATAGTTTCTCTCTGTTGACAATAGCTTTCTGCTTGCAAAGGCAATTGGGTGGTCAATGAATCCTTCTCCAGGTTGTGCCAAAATAATGCCCAAGGCAATTGAAGATGCATCTACATGCACATGAAATATTTTCTTCCAATTTCGGAATACTAGGATTGGCGCAGTCACCATTTTCTCCATTAGGATATCCAAGCTTTTCTGGCATTCTTCAGTCTACTCATACTTCGCATCATGCTTCAATAATTTCTCTATTGGAATGGTGATCTGCACATAGCCTTTGATAAATTTTTTGTAATATCTTGTACGCTCGAGTGTAGTGCGCAGTTGCTTCACTGAGGTAGGTGGATGTAAGTTCACAATAATGGCAATTTTAGCAGGGTCCACCATCAATCCTTGTCTGCACACCACATGTCCCAACAGAATTCCAAAGGGAACACAAGAGATACACTTTTTCAAGTTCAAGGAAATATGATGCTCTCGGCACTTCACAAGCATGAGCCTCAAGGCTTCCACATGCTTGTCCATCAGTCCAAAGACAATCCAACCATCAAAATAGACTTCAAGGAACTTGTGAATAAATTCCTTAAAGATTGCCACCACTACCCTGGAGAATATAGCTGGTGCATTCTTTAATCTAAAGGGCATCACTATATACTGGAATGATCCCCATTCTATCGCAAATGTGGTCTTATGTTTGTCTTCTTCATGGATATTGATCTGGTGATATCCTGAAAAACCCATCTGTGAAGGAATAGACCTCCTGTCCTCCTACATTGTCCAATACTTCATCTATAAATGGTGTAGGGAAGGGATCATGAACGGATGCATCATTCAACTTCCTTAGGTCTACACAGCTCCTTATTTCTCCTTTAGTTTTATTGTCCTGCACCACCATGGGGCTAACCCATTCACTTTCTTCCATAGGCTCAATGATGCCTGCTATGAGAATCTTGTCTAGCTCCTTCTTAGCTTTTTCTTTATACTTAGGGTTTAACCTATATGGGCATTGTTTTACCGATTTATCTCGTTCCTTTAGTGGGATTCTCATGACACCCAAATCTCCTAGGATTCCTTTCATGTCTTCAAACTTCGTAGGGAACAAATATTGATACTCCTGCAGTAGATCAGCAATGTGCCCAATAGTCTTATCATCCCAGTAGTTTCGTATGGATGCAATCTTCGGGGTTTCTTCTGTTCCAATGTTGACTTTCTTGATTTTCAACTTCTCGATGATCTCTGGACATTCTAGAGTTGGTCCTACAACAGCGCGAGATCCTTCAGATTCTGGAATATTAATGTTTCTTGGGTCATCATCCTCATCTATTGTAAAATTGTAACATTCTCTGGCATTCTCAGTCTGTGCTATCCAGTCTGGCTGAGTATAGATAGGTAGAGGGTCTTCTGCAATTTTCATACATACCAGCTCTAAAGCATCATCAACCTAGGGGTATTCCAACTTGTCAAAGGTCAGATACAAGTTCTCTCTTAGGGTATGCTAGTTTTCAGTACCACGGCGTAGCTTTGTCTCTGCATACTAGTGTCTTGGATTACTATCCAAGGTATGTACAAATAAATGTACCCATTCATCATTAGATATGTCTTTCCATGCTTCTTCACAAGCCCATATGTCCAGGGTTAGACATGTAACTCCATCATATAATGAATCCATTCCTCCAGTCTCAGTTCCAAACCCGATCATAAGTAATCTGCAACAAGTCTCCCACATAGTAATTTTCCTTTGATGCGTAGTCCACCACCTCACAGGTGTGGCTCTTAGTGCAACCACAAGAGACTGAAGTCTCTCTGAATAGGGCACTTGTGCCTCATATTCGTGAACAAAAATATGAATATCCAATAGGCCATCAAAAATTGGAAGTGTACTTACCTCTGACCTGATCTAGCACAGTGACTTGGTAATCCGTGCAAGTCTTCTTCCTGAAACTTCATGTAAGCGTTGTTGCTAGTTTTTGAGTCCTACCTCCGAGTTAGAGACACATGAGCTTTCACAGCACCAACTAACCATGCCATCATTGGTTGGATTCACATAGTCTCCTTGCGCAGTTGTCAGCTGGTAAACAACATCAATGTTGCGAGCTTCTTCTTCTGCGGTGATTAATTTTGTGTATCTTGGTCCCAATGTTGGATCTAATGGGCCAATAACCCGAATTCCATTACCCTTGAATGACATGGTCTTCTTTTTCAAGTTAATGATTGCTTGATTGTCGAATTCCCAATCGATGCCTAACAGCGCTGGATACGGTGTACTATCATCAATTATTTCTATGACTTCGAAGTCAACTAGGTTGCGTACTCCATCAAGGTCAATAGGGACACTGGACAAACGACCCAGAGGGATAACTCTTTGTTGGTTTTCTAATCTCAATTGAATAGGGGAAAATGCAAGCTTCAGCTTGGCCATAATCTCCCATGTCTGCTTTGTCATAACATTCACTTCAGATCCTAGATCCAAGACTACTTCATCCATTTTGTATGATCCAATCACAACACTGAGCCTCATTTCTCGTCCTATTTGAAAATATATTTTTACTTGGTTGACTACTCTCTCCATAGTAGCTGGGTCGCAGTAGTCAATCAGTCGTTGAATTTCTAACTGTGCGTTTTCATCTCGAATGAGTTTTAAGCGGCCCTGTAAGAAGGACTTTATGTTGGATGCAGGTTCAATTTCCCGGCAAGCTGCTACACTGGTACTGGCCTTCTCATCACTGTGTAGTTCCATGCTTCTATCAATTACCTCAAGTTCCTTTCCTTTTGATGATGGTGGGTTAGGCATGCAAAATTCTTTACTGGCATTCACGAATGTCTCCTTGATCTTGCTAAGGTCAATTGCGGGTTGCTTGTCTTCTGCTTTCCGAACCCATGATCTGTTAGACTTCATTGGTTGACCACCAGTCACCGCGCCACTGTATGTGACCACATTCACCGTTGGGTCAGGCAACCGTTGTTCTATTCCATTGAGTTGGACATTTTGGTTTTGTTGCTTCTCTTGGATCTTTGCTAGCAATACTAGGCGCTCTTCAATAACGTGATTGGGAGCTTTGCAATAAGTACATGTAATCCTTTGATAGTCTCATGCAAAGTGACCTTGTTGTCTACAGTTGTAATAGATGATTGGTCCTCATCCTCGACCAAATGTTCCTCGACCCCCTCCTTGGCCTCTGTATCCTTCGTGACCTTCATATCCTCCTCGGCCTCCATATCCTCCTCTTCCGGGGTCATGTTACACACCTCCAGCGGGGTGGTTTTGTTGTTCACTCTGCATTGCATAGACATCCTGTGTCCTTTCCATCATCATGTCGAGTGCATGATAGTGGCTATCATCATGTCCTATTGATGAGCATAAAGTGCAGTACAAGTTTTTGGGAGTTTTTGTGTACTTTTGCAACATGTGGTAGTCCTGGGGTCTATGACCTGCTTGTCTACAAATTTCACACCATAACCCTCACGTCTATGGTAGTGGATTAGGTGCGCCACTCGCAAGGTACTGTGTGAAGACGGGGCGTTGTTCCTTCGAATGTACTTTAGTTCTACATTTGGTGCACCAAACTTCTTCGCGTACCTCCTTTCCTTTCTTTAAACTTTGTAGCTCTAGAGTGATGTTAACCAACTACTTCTATAGCTAATCCATCCCCAAAAATCAGCGAAGCTTCCAATCTCATCATGGTTTCTAGGGCTTCACTCTGTGAGGTTACCTTTTGTTGCATGAGTGGTAACCTAATGTATGGCAATAGCGCAGCGATAAACCATTCTTGATGTTGCTGCACTAGATATGCAAAGTTGACTTGTCCCAGCAGTGTCTTGAATCTTTGATCAAAATCCCATACTGACTCATGTGGCATCTACTTGATTTCCTTTAGCTCAGTGATGCACTGTGATTCCGATTTAGGTTTCTTGAACTCCTTCTTTAATTCAACTTTGATCTCCTGTATGGTCTTTGGTTGCTGCGTGCTGGTTGAAAACTTCATAAACCATGTTAGGGCTCTATCCCTAAATGTAGTTGTCAATTGTGCTCTCTTAGTGTCATCGTCCTAGACTTGCTTAATGTTCCATACTACTTTGCAAATAAAGAAATGTTGGTCAGGGTCTTCTGCACCGATGCCCCAAAAAATAAGCAATTTGATATTGTCACCCATCATGTTCCTACATAAGGGAGGGTTTTGCTGCCCAGTTGAAGGATTATTCTACAATGGTTGTGTACTGGACGCGTTTATCTGCTATGGCAGTGCCGTAAGAGGGTTTTCCTGGCTACTAGTAGGTATCTGCAGTGTTCCTATACAACCTTCCTGGCTACTTCCAACCAAAGTATTCAATTCAGGTGGTGAGGAAGTCTGTGTACTACTTTCTAATAACAACGTAGGTGTTTTCCTGAGTCTTTTGCTACTTCTTTCAGGGGTCTCTTCTCTATGTCTTTCTTGATATTATTCAGTATCTTCGTTGTTTTCTCTAAATTTTTTTCCTTCCCTTGTAAGGCTAGGATCTTCTTGCATTCCCTCCAAGACTTATAGGTATGATCTCAACTGTAAAACTCCTTTATCACATAACAACATTTTAATCCATAAATTCAAAGAATTTAAGAACTTACCTCAATAACCCTTGAAGAAATGTCATTCTGCTTCGCTATATGCCTTCACTATATCAACAACAAACTCTGTGATGAATCCTGATAGCAGGCTGGTTAGCCAAAAATCAACTGCTCCTGAAACAACATTGTTTGTATTCTTTAGCCTCTGAATTGCTACTTGGTCCCACTGTGGAGGTTTGTCACTTTATATGTGTCCAGTGCAATTTGCTAACCTCACCAGCCAGGAATGCAACTCTGATGGAAATGTAGCAAATAATACTTTGTGAATGTCGGTATAGATGTACTTCTGTGACCATGCTTCACTATCGCGGTTAGGGTTTTTGTTTTCTGTCTCTGTGAACTCCTTTGTCTTGGTTTGGAACCAAGCTTCAATCTCACTTAGCTCAAGGTTCCACAACCACATTGCCTTCAAAGTTCAACTGGAAATGGAACCATTGTTGGTTTCTTTTATGATTAGACCTGGGTTTCTTTATACTATGCAGCAACAAACCCCTTGATGACTGGCCCTTTCAGCAATAGGCTATGAAGCAACATGCAGTCTCACCCAAAGTGACTTATGGTGGAGCAGAGAAGCAGGTTTCTCTGCTCAGAGGGTTGTGGTTACCTGAGTTAGTTTCCTTACTGCACATCTACTGAACAAATCTACTGTGCATCTACTGGACAGATCTGTAACTAACTGTGCATTGAATATACTGTAAAATCTTCGCATTCATGCATACCTACTTAACTGCCATTTAACTCTTCTTATATTTTAGGTATTTTCCAGATCTTATAACTCAATTATACACATAAGCATAAGCATAACTCAAATAAGCACAAGACACCAATATTTACATGGTTCACTACCAATGAGGTAGCTACATCCACATGAACTTTGTCTTTATTAAATCCTATCAAGGAGGTTACAAAGTTCCTACTATGCACTTCTTTGCAGTCTCTCTCTTGTTTTCTGAGCCTCTACACACAAAGTAGCCAGAGCGCTCTCTATCTCTCTCTAGATCAACACACTTGCCTATAAGACATGCAAGACAAAAGGCTAAGCAAGGAGTGATATATTTTCCTCTACTATCTCTACTTCTTTTATAGAGTGACTTAGGTCACTTCGGTTTCATTTATGTGGGCCTAAAGCCCCACATCCCCAAAACCCATTACAAAATGTTCCTAAAACCCTTACAATATGGGATAAAACCCCTTTTATCCTTGACTTCTGGGATGTGGTAACTGCACTACTCCTCATCAACTCCGCAACCTCGTCGAAGATCCTGGGACACGTCCTCAAATTGCGTAGCTTCCGGGAAGTTGCTTTCCTACTCCAACATATATATTTTAATTTATCTAAATTTTTTTATATTTACTTGTTTATATGTATGTACATAAGATCAATATCTATCTATTTATATATATTTTTTAATTTTTTTTATGCTTTTTATTACATTATAAAATTTTAAATGTAATTTTTTGCATTAATTTATTAAACATTATTAGAATGAAATTTAAATTTGTCCATTACTAAAACATTCATAAATCTAAATTTTCATAGAAATTTTATTTATTTAAAATATAATAAGAATCATTTAAATGTAAAAGCATAAGGGTTCTAGATCCAAGCATAAGTAGGATCATATCATTAAGTTTTATTGAGTACCTGTTGTACCCACAACAACTCCACCTTTAGTTTGGCCATTTAATGGGCAAAATAAACGGGCCCCTACCAAAATTTTGAATCCTACACCTATGGAGGGTTGGATATAATACAAATAAGATTGA
>Ga0068629_1000548_pt1 | contig 11262 bp, 12 predicted proteins | sample InSIn3gowninarea_FD_77432 | JGI IMG/M metagenome (GOLD analysis project Ga0068629, IMG submission 77432) | Clean room microbial communities from NASA Spacecraft Assembly Facility at Jet Propulsion Laboratory, Pasadena, California, USA -... ...
AATGGACCGATGATGAACAAATCAACAGCTGTTTAACAAGTTGCCGCACCGGTTATCTTGGCTTGAGTGATGGCACTGAACCTTATGTTATTCCCCTTAATTATGTTTGGTATAACAAGACCATTTTGGGGAGTTATGCCATGGTGGGCGTACTTGCTTATCGCAGGCACAATCTTAATTGCGTCTGCCAGCCTGTATGAAATGCAAAAGCAAAAAAGCGGAAGAAATATTAGTTTATATTTAAAAGAATGGAAAAATAAACTAGCGGCCATTTTAACGAAATGGAATTAAAAACCATGCATTTGCATGGTTTTTTGCTTGGATAAAGGATATTTTGCTTATATCAAGAATATAAACAAAGGATAAAAAAGGTGAGGGAGGCTTAAGGATGAAAACAGAATTACGGAAGATATTCGATGCTTTATCCACTATTTATGAAACACAAGTGGATAGTTCTAGTTATTATAATGCAGAATACGAAAGACCGGGAATGCTTGCTGAAATCGCGGAGAACCTAAGCGATAAGAGCATACTGGATGCCGGTTGTGCAGCAGGCTGGTATACAAATGAACTGCTTGTTAGAGGCGCTAGCGTAACTGCGATTGACATCAGCCCGCAAATGGTTGAAGCGGCACGAAGGAGAATTGGTGAAAGGGGTAAAATTTACTGTGTGGATTTAGAGCAAGCACTGCCATTTGCGGATGCTTCCTTTGATATCATTGTCAGCTCTTTAACCCTCCATTATATCCGAGATTGGAGCAGCACATTTAAAGAGTTTAACAGGATATTAAAAAAGGGTGGTGAGATAATCTATTCTGTTCATCATCCATTTATGGATATAAAGAATGCAGGCGAACAAGGCTATTTTGAAACGGAAGCTTATGTAGATTCTTGGCATAAAGACGGACAAAAATTTGAGGTTCCGATGTTCCGCAGGCCGCTGCATGCTATTATTAATGAAACAACAAAAGCATTCAAGCTAAATGCAGTAAAAGAGCTAAAGCCTACAGAGCAGCTAAAAGAATTGGCTAGGGGAAGTTATGATTACTTGATGAGTCATCCGCATTTTCTTGTTGTAAAAGGAACGAAAGAATAGCCAAGATAGGTAGCATCTTGGCTTATTTATTTATTTCCTGTTTTATTAAATCTGCCGTTAAAATATACCGATCAGGCGCATCGCCTATATAGGAAAAAGGGAAACAAGTCGTTAACGTTAAAATCGGTCTGCTTTTAGGTGTTAATATATTATCAGCCGAAGCAGAAACAATATCGGTTTTTCGGATACGGTAGGTGAAAATCCCTTTTTTTGTTTGGATAATAATTTTATCATTTTTTGATACATCCTTCAAAAAACGGAAGTACGTATCACGATGTCCTGATATAATCGTATTATCACTGTCTTCAGGAGAAGCGCTGGCTGAATAATGACCAGCCCCTTTCGATAAAATATCGCTGCTTGTGCCTTCATAAATGGGCACCTTTTTATTTTGGCTCGGTGCAATTAAAACACCGAACCATTCGCCTTCTTTTAATGGTAGATCCTTTTTATCGAAAGAGGGATTGTCTGTGCTGTCCTGTACAGGTATCTGCTCATGTGTTCTTAACAGAATAATGGAATTAAACACGATGAATGTCATTCCAATAATCACTAGGAAGTAGGCAAGCAAAGATAGGCTATTGACAGCTTTACTTTTCATAAAGCTTTTTGCTCTTTTTACCAAGAAGGATAAAGCAGCCGATTAATACAAGCAAATAGCCGATAAATAAGTATAACGGGACTTTTGACGCTGTGTTTGGCAGCTGAGACTCATAAAGTGTTGTTAAGTTACCGCTTAATTCAGCAAGATTTACGACTTTGTCAGCAGCTGCAACAGCAAAGTTGCTTGTTAATTTCTCTGGAGAAATGACAGTATCGACAAGCAAGTCGTTATTGTTGTCGAATACTTCAAGTGCGACAGTGTCATACTGCGGTGCTTGGAGAAACTCATCTAAAACAATTTTTTCCCGCTTGCCATTGTCATCAACAGAGTAGAAAACAGGTGTCAATTCGAGCTGTTCACTGACACTTTTCCACATCGACAGCAATGTCTCTTTGCTAGAAGCAGATAATTGCTCTTCCTGATCCATCGCAGCGAATCCTTGCAGTAATTCCTTCCAGGCTGAAATATTTTCGGCAAGTGTTTGTTTATCCAGCTTTTTAAAATGGTGGTAAAGATTTGCCGTTTCTTCTTCCGTCATTCCTGCATTGAGAAGGAATACCTCTAGACTTTGCATTTGCTCTTCGTGATTCTGGTAAAAATCAATCGCAACGTCTAAATCCTCAATAAACCAGTAATCTTGAACATTTTCATTAAATCCTGTCAGAAGAATATCAAGTTCTTCCCTTGTCATATTATAGTTTTTTAATAAGGCATCTAAGTTATTTGGCGTAATTGGTGTGCCGAGATAATCCTTCAATTCCTTAATGGAATCAAACTCCTCTACAGAGAGCTCTTTATCGCTTAAGTAGTTTTCTAAATCATCAACTGTCCAGCCGAGGGAGTCGGCAAGCTGACTGACTTCTTCACCAGTAGGAGCAGCAAACGCATCGAGCGGGTACATAACAAACAAACAGCAGGCAAGCAGTGCAAGAGTATAACCTTTAAACATAGGAAAGACCTCCAATAAATCTAATTATTGGTATTATTTGTCGTTACGAGAAAAAAATACAGTCTTTCCAAAAAAAGTGCTTAAAGTTGATTTTTTCCTTGTATTTATTCAGACAGGAAGTTGAAGAGAAGGGTTTTAATTGACAATGATAATCTTTATCAATAAAATATATATAATTGGAAAGGGGATAGAGTTATGTTTGTTGTTACACGAAATATGGTCGTAAAGGAAGGAACATCACATCTTGTTGTGGACAGGTTCAGTAAAGGGGGAATAATTGAGGAGCAGGAAGGCTTTGTCGACATTAGCGTATATGTAAAAAAAGTCCGCCGCGGTGACGAAGAAGTGCTGATATTAATCAGATGGGAATCAGAAGAAGCATGGAAAAATTGGGAAAAGAGCCCGGCACATATTGAAGGACACCGCAAAAATCTTGGTAAGCCAAAGCCGGATCATATAATCTCTGTGACTGTCGGCAAATATGAATTAAAAGCAGTTAAAAAAGGGAAGCAATCTACAGAAGCAAATTAATAAAAAATGGGGCTGATTGGTTTTAAACACACAAAGAGCCCAAATTATGTCCAGTTAAAAATTAGTGATAGAACTGTCGGTGCAAACAATCGTTAGTGTCGCATTTTTCGGGAGGGGCTCTGCTGCTCTCGTGGCGACATCAAGATCATTATTCACTGCTAGTAATGTTGCACCTAAAGAAAACACACCAAGTGCAGCGTCTTTATATGTAATCCATTCTGGCTTGGCTTTTATGTGATGCCAGTCAGAGCCTCTTTCATTTGACAGAAGATCATTAAACAGAGTCGCACTTCCAGAATGCAGACATTCTCTGGCAAATAGCAGCCCGACAGATTCATAGGAATAAATGAAACGTTCTACATTCGCATGTTTAAAACGCTCCTTATGTGCTGCTTTACGAATTTCAACAGTAGTATGCATATTTACATGATAAGCACTGGATAAATCCTCAACGCCTAATGCAATCAGCGCAGTTGTTCCATCCGCTGCTAAATCATCCTCTATCCTTTCATCTGAGAAGATAAACACCCGTTCAGCAACAGGCAAATTTGCTTTCAGTAATGTTTTATCTTCGGCTGGATTTCCACTTATAAAGAAAACATAATCATTATCATATGGGTTTTTGGCAAGCTTGCTGTCAATCAGCACAATTGCCATCTCAGGGCTGGCGTTTTTTATCTCTTTCAGCGCAATCATTGTCTTTTTTCCATAACCAATAAAAATAATATGACCTGATTTTTTGTAGTCCAGCTTTCCTTCCTCCTTTAATCTTTTATAGTCAGAAAGCATTTGCTGCATTTTTCCGATAAAAACAGTCAATGTCATAATACCGTATAAGAAAAAGACCATTGCAAATAAGCGGCCTGGCACACTTTGAGGATAATAGTCTCCATAACCAACGGTTGTAGAAGTGACCATTGTAAACCACAAGCTATCAAAATAGGTTGGGAATGTAGCAGGCTCTAAAAAGTGAAACACCCATGCAGCACTTATTAGAACAATAATGGTAACGAGCAGTATCGCTGAAAAGCTGAAGCTGATGATCACTTTCCAAATTCGGCCAAAGAAATACATGCAAAGCCTCCTTTCTTCAAATAAAAAAACTATCAAATAATGAATATTCCCGCGAATGGCCGTTTATCCATTCCTTGCGAAAAATATATCATTAATGATAGTTTTTTAAATTAATTAGTTTTGATTAGACCATTCTTCCACATTCCAAACCTTTGTAACCCAATCTTCATAGAAATCAGGTTCATGGCAAACAAGAACAACAGTGCCTTTATAAGCTTTCAGCGCTCGTTTTAATTCTTCTTTTGCCGTCACATCTAAGTGATTCGTAGGCTCGTCAAACAATAGCCAGTTGCTTTCTTCCATCAATAGCTTGCATAGGCGCACCTTTGCTTGCTCGCCTCCGCTCAGCTGGTTTAATGGTCTTGAGATATGCTCGTTTTTCAACCCGCAACGTGCAAGGGCAGCACGAACTTGGTGCTGATCCATGCTTGGAAATGCATTCCAAACATCCTCGATTGGTGTTAAGTTTCCTGCTTTAACCTCTTGTTCAAAGTAAGAAGGGTACAGGAAGTCACCTCGTTCAATTTTTCCGCTTAACGGCTGAATTTTACCAAGCATTGTTTTCAGCAACGTAGATTTTCCGACACCATTACAGCCGACTACAGCAATCTTTTCGCCGCGCTCAATTGTAATGGACATTTTCGGCAATAGCGGAGATCCATAGCCAATTTCAAAATCTGACCCTTCAAAAACATAACGGCTGCTGCCGCGTGATTCTTTAAAGTCAAATGTCGGCTTTAAGGCAGTTTCCGGACGGTCAATGCGCTCCATGCGGTCCAATTGCTTTTGACGGCTTTTTGCACGTCCTGTTGTTGAGTATCTCGCTTTGTTTTTCGCGATGAAATCCTCTTGTTTTTTAATAAATTCCTTTTGCTTTTCGTAAGCATTCAAATGCTGGTTTTTATTAATTTCAGCAAGCTCAAGGAATTTATCATAGCTTGCAGTATATCTCGTCAGCTTCGAGAATTCGAGATGGAAGATAACATTTGATACTTGGTTCATAAACTCTGTATCATGAGAAATCAAGATAAAAGCATATGGATATTCTTTTAAATAAGAAGCAAGCCATTTAATATGCTCTACATCCAGATAGTTCGTTGGCTCATCAAGCAATAGCACTTGCGGCTGTTCAAGGAGCAATTTTGCGAGTAAAACTTTTGTTCTCTGTCCACCGCTTAGTGCTGTTACGTCACGGTCTAGTCCGATTGCATCAAGACCAAGTCCGCGCGCTGCTTCTTCAATTTTTATATCAAGTGTATAAAAGCCGCCGGCATCAAGTTTATCTTGAATAACTCCCATTTCATCAAGCAGAGCTTCCAGCTCTTCTGGAGTGGCATCGCCCATTTTCGCCGTTACTTCATTCAGCTTCTCTTCTTCCTTAAATAGAGGAAGGAATGCGTCCTTTAATGCATCGCGAATTGTTTTTCCAGGTGTAAGAACTGTATGCTGATCTAAATAGCCGTAATGAACAGAAGGAATCCACTCTACTTTGCCTGAGTCATGAATCAGCTGTCCTGTAATAATATTCATCAGTGTTGATTTTCCAACCCCGTTTGCACCAACAAGACCGACATGATCTTCCGCTAATAAACGGAAAGACACATCTTTAAATAGGGTGCGGTCTCCAAATGTATGGCTTAAATTTTCCACATTCAATAACATATTTTTGTATCCTCACTTCATTATAAAGTACATGTAAGATGACAGTTTGCTATTTCTAAAATCAATAAATAGCAGTATCCATTTCTTCATAATACTAAAATAATGAACAGAAAACTAGACTAGTTCCTTCATTTCTATTATTTTCATCTTAAATCCATTGAAATCGTTCGTCCTAGCGAGAATTTTGTCTTTGCATCAAGTGGATTTTCCTTGCCCGTTATCGTTGTTGGGCAAAGTTTATAAATGGCTGTTTTGCTGCCTAAAGAAGACCGATATTTTTCTAAATGAGACGAAGCAAGAGGTTTGTTATAGTAATCTGGTACATATTTGTTCAGCATTTCCTGCATGATATTCCTAGCTTCCTCCATTTCACTTACCTTCTTTATTTCTCCGAATGCCATGATACTCCAATAAGCAGTATCCGTTTTTGCAGGAACAGGATTGCTCATTGTGCCAAGCTCTTCGCAAATGGTGAAGCAGCCTGCGGGGTTTGCTTCGATAATGCGCACCTTTCTGCCTTCATCAGCACCGTGAAAGTAAATGGCCTTGTTATACCAAACATAATTAAGGGGAATAACATAAGGTTCAGTGCCATCACTCAAGCCAAGATAACCGGTGCGGCAACTTGTTAAACAGCTGTTGATTTGTTCATCATCGGTCCATTCCATTTTTTTCTGTCTCATTTGTTCCATCCTATCCATCTCCTTCAGTGTTATGTTAGAATCATTGTAAAAAAATAGTGTCATAGAAAAAAGTGCCAGTTTGCGAAAAAAACATTGGGACAGAATGGAGAGGGAAGATGGTTTCCTGTTTTATTGAAAAAGACAAAAAAACACCAATTTATAAACAGCTGTACGATTTCTACAAAGAAGAAATGCTCAATGGGAACATAAAAGAAGGCACAAAACTTCCTTCTGTCAGATCCCTTTCTCAAACGTTAAGCATAAGTAAAAATACAGTAAATGAAGCATATCAGCAGCTTTTGGCAGAAGGATTTATTGAAAGCAGAGTCAAAAAAGGGTATTGGGTTGTCCCTAATCTTGAATATTTACCTGATACAAAGCAGGAAGTACTTCAAGAGGAGAATAAAACTATTGCAGCGAAGGAATTTACCATTGACTTTCAATACGGAGATATTGATCTAGAGCATTTCCCAATGAAAACCTGGAAAAAATGCTTACAAGACAGCTTACAGGAAAATGATAAAGAAATCCTGCTATACGGAAATAAATTAGGCAGCATTTCATTGCGAAAACAGATAGCCACATATCTTTACAAATCGCGGGGAATTCATTGCACATATGAAGATATCGTAATATCAGCAGGAACAAATCAGCTTGTCAGAACAGTTATTTCCCTTCTTCAAAAGGATAAACTAGCTGTTGCCATGGAGAGCCCTGGCTATGATGGGGTAAAAAATACTTTCTTAACAGAAGGCTGTATGATTGTTGACATACCTGTTACAGCAGACGATGGGTACGATGTCCAAGCATTAAAAAGCAGTGGCTGCAATGCCGCGTATATCACACCATCCCATCAATTTCCCCTCGGATGTATCATGCCAGCTGCCAAAAGGTTGGAGCTGTTAAAATGGGCTGAAGAGACAAATGCTTATATTATTGAAGATGATTATGACAGTGAGTTTCGTTATGAAGGGGCACCGGTTGCAAGTTTAAAAGGCTTAGACCGGCAGGACAGAGTTATTTATGCAGGGACTTTCTCAAAATCATTTTTGCCTTCTGTTCGGATTAGCTATATGGTATTGCCAAAAAAATTATTGGAGAATCTGCATGAAGGGTTCATTGATTCCCAAAATGCTTCACCCATTTTTCAGCATGCATTAGCACTATTTATGGAAAGAGAACACTATGAGAGGCATCTAAGAAAAATGAGGAAAATCTATAAAGAAAAACATGAGATGCTGCTGTCATCCCTAAATGAGTATATGGGGGGATTTGTTAACATAATCGGTGAAAAGGCCGGTTTGCATCTGCTTATAAATGTTGAAAATAAGCAGCATTCCCAATTGATTGAGGCAGCAGCACACCAGTCTATTGGCATATATTCTACTGCAAGCTATTATTCCAATAAATCAGTAGATGATTGTCCAATCATATTAGGGTTTGGAGGATTAACACTGCATAAAATAGACGAATACATAAAGCAGCTTGCGAAAGTTTGGTTTAATTAGTAGAGAAGAGGGTGGGTGCTTTTGACAGTTATATATGTAACAGCAATCATTATGCTTACAGCTATTCTATTTTTACGATTACTTGCTTATCATTTCGAAAAAAAATCACGGAGCAGCAAGTGGATAGAAACGTATTTGCGGCTTAGAAAACATAACCCGTATTATGGCTATATTTATGCCCTTGCTAATAAGGATGACAAAGCTGTTATTGCCAATTATCGCAGAGCTGTGAAACGCCCTAATCTCAGAAAGTATTATCCGCTTTTGACCATTCTATTTTGCTTTTATTTTCACAGTACGAAAGGAGTGAATGAAGAAATAGCAAAACTTAGCAGTGATAACAATAAAAAATTTTTTATGCAGTGGTTAAAAATCAGACAAAACAAAGATGAATTTAATGATTCAAGCTTAGCGTCCGATCATAAATGGATGGAATATACGATCGCTGCATTAGATTATCAAGAGCAGGGGAAATGTGATTCAGCAAATAAGCAGTTGATGAAGGCGTGCAACCATTCAAACGGAATCATATACTATATATTAGAGAAAGAACGATTAACACTGAAGTATTCCTAATTTTTAAAGATTTTTACTTCTAAAATATTGTCGGTAAAGGCGGAAGTAATAGCATTATTTTCAATCTTTTGAGGGAAATAAACTGTCCTTGATTTAATGTGATTGTCTAAAGTACGAACCCTTACAGTCAGGTAGTTGTCTTTTACAAAGATCTCCATACTATTAGGAGAGATGTATGGCAGAAGGCTTTCAGCTAAATAGTAAGAATCTGCTTCATATAAATCGACAGGAAATTCTGTTTCATCTAAATAGCTGCTAATAGAGTTATATCCTTCCATCAAGGGAAATAATTGCTCATCACTCATTGTGAATTGCTCCTTTTTGATGACAAGATATTCGCAGCTGCCGTAACCTGTGCATAGAAAATTTTTTAGCAGGCTGATGATATATCATCAGCCTGTGTTTATCTATTTATTAAAAGTCGTGTCCGCTGTTGTGCTTCTGTCTAGTATGGTTGCGGTTTTTCACTTTTTTGCTCCCGCTGAGAGGCTCAGGCTGTCCGCCGTGATGGCCTTTCGGTGAATTTTTGCGCATATCTTTACCGTCGTTTTTATTCAAGACCTTCATCTCCTTTGCCATTTGAAAAGCAGTTTGCTCTTCACTGTTTAGAATGGGAGAAATATCTCTTGTTTATACAGAATATTTTTTTGTGTCTTTGAGCAATTTAACTGTAGGATTTCTTTCCTGCTTACAACCACGATTCTTATGCAAAAATAGATAGGAGGAAATACAGTGTTTTATCACAGCAATAAACAAGAAGCTTTCCAAGCTGCCCAAAATAACATGCGTGAAACGCAGACATTATATGAAGATATTGTAAAGGATTCTGCAAGCTACGGTCATCAGCTGAAGCATCTGAAACAAGAAATTAACGAAACATATGAACAAATCGAAAATGCTTTAGAAACTGCGTCTGAACATCAGCGCAAACAGCTAGAGACATTCCAGCAAGATTTAAAAACGATTGTCAGTGAGGTAAATGATCTTTCGTAACTTTAATAGTTGCACCTTTTCTTTTGGAAAGGGTGCTTTTTTAATTAGGTCATAAGTAGCGCTTATTATAAATGATAACTTTCTTATTATTTACTTATCAAAGCTACTGTATTAAAATGAATGAGGAAATAAAAGACTAAAAAGATAGAAAGTACGAAATATTCGACTATTTTTCTATTTTTGGTATATGATTACATGGAGGGGGTAATACATATGGCAAAAGATACTTACAATGCACGTAAATCATTCGAGGTTGATGGGAAGCGTTATCATTATTATCAATTGGATGCATTGGAAAAAGCGGGAATCGGCAATGTTTCCAAATTGCCGTACTCTATCAAAGTTCTATTGGAATCTGTATTAAGACAAATGGATGGTTTTGTCATTAAAGACGAACATGTGGAAAACCTTGCAAAATGGGGAACAGATGAACTGAAAGAAATTGATGTGCCATTTAAGCCTTCAAGGGTTATCCTACAGGACTTCACAGGAGTTCCTGCAGTTGTTGACTTGGCTTCTTTAAGAAAAGCCATGGCTGATCTTGGCGGAGATCCAAGCAAAATTAACCCGGAAAAACCGGTCGATCTTGTTATTGACCACAGTGTGCAGGTTGACAAATATGGTACGCCAGATGCGTTGACTGCAAATATGGATCTTGAGTTTGAACGAAACGCAGAGCGTTACCAATTTTTGAGCTGGGCTCAAAAAGCTTTTGATAATTATCGTGCCGTTCCGCCTGCTACAGGAATCGTACACCAAGTAAATTTAGAATATTTAGCAAATGTTGTGCAAGTAGTCGAAAATGAAGATGGAGAGTTAGAAACTTTCCCTGATACATTAGTAGGAACAGACTCACATACGACGATGATCAACGGAATCGGCGTACTTGGATGGGGTGTCGGCGGTATCGAGGCAGAGGCTGGCATGCTTGGACAACCATCATATTTCCCAGTTCCAGAAGTTGTGGGTGTGAAGCTTATTGGTGATATGCCTAACGGTTCAACAGCAACAGACCTTGCTTTAAAAGTTACACAAGTGTTGAGAGGTGAAGGGGTAGTAGGCAAGTTCGTTGAATTCTTCGGACCTGGTATCTCCCAATTGCCGCTAGCTGACCGTGCGACAATCGCTAACATGGCTCCAGAATACGGAGCAACTTGCGGATTCTTCCCAGTTGATGAGGAATCATTGGCTTATATGAGATTAACAGGCAGATCAGAAGAGCAAATCAAAGTGGTAGAAGAATATTCTAAACTTAATGGACTGTTCTTTGATCCTAGTATTGAGCCAGTTTATACAAAAGTAATTGAAATTAATCTTTCAGATATTGAAGCAAACCTGTCCTCATTGTCGTGGAGTCCCCGTTAGCAAACTTGATATCTACTGATTTATCAAACTCATCTTTCTTCAAGCCGAAGCCTTGATTTCCTTCAGGTGCAGTCACAGAATCAACAAATGCTTTTTGCAGCTGCGATAATGGAATCAAGTCTTGCGGACGTTTTGGTCCAGACAGGTTTGCTTCAATATCTGAAAGATTAATTTCAATTACTTTTGTATAAACTGGCTCAATACTAGGATCAAAGAACAGT
>Ga0068629_1000549_pt1 | contig 11254 bp, 8 predicted proteins | sample InSIn3gowninarea_FD_77432 | JGI IMG/M metagenome (GOLD analysis project Ga0068629, IMG submission 77432) | Clean room microbial communities from NASA Spacecraft Assembly Facility at Jet Propulsion Laboratory, Pasadena, California, USA -... ...
ACTTGGAGAGAAAAACAGTGAGCAAAATGGGAAAATGACCAAGCTGGGAGTGAAATAGGTGAATTAGAGGGGATGCCTATCATAAAATCTGACTTTTTCCCTGTTTGCTCGATTGTCGAGTAACTGTCGAGAACCTGTGGGTTTTAGACCGAGTAGCTGTCGATTTTCGCATTTATGTCCTCTTTGCTCGCCAGCCAAGGAATTGCCAGGAAATCACGAGTTTTAGCCCCGCATACTCGCCAATTTACCACCATTACTCGCCGCACACAAGTTCACACCACTGATTACTCGCCAACCCTGGGAATCGTGATTATCCGCGCTTACTCGCCAAGTACTCACGGTTTTTCGATCACTGATTACACCTAAGTGAATTCAAAATTAGATTTTTCAAATCTATATAAGGCAAAGAGAAAAGGATCATTTGAGATAAAAAGCCATCTTGGCATTCCACAACCAAGGCTATACATGCTCATCAAAATGCTCTAATGCAAATATCTTTTACAAGACTCGTAATATTCTACCAACCTTTCCCTTTAAGTTCTAATTGCAAGTATTGAAGCAAGATTTCGTATGTAGAACATTGTAGAATGCATCCGTCAAATTTCACTACACCTCAAAAGTTCACTAGGCCCAATATATGAGCCTTTTGGACCTTGTCTCCTAGAATTCGAATGCTTTTGGACCATCATCCAAAATGCAAGTGATTAGGTCCCTATATCAAATTGACCCCAAACTAGTCATAGGAGTAGAGTCCAACCTTGTATAGCGTAAATTCGTCATCTAATTGCTCCAAAACATAAACGATTCATCTTCTACGATCACAAATTGTCCATCACCTTGCCTTCGTTCCTACAACTGCAGATAAGTCCTTTCTTTGTCTCCCAAAATTCGAATGCTTTTGGACCATCATCCAAAATGCAAGTGATTAGGTCCCTATATCAAATTGACCCCAAACTAGTCGTAGGAGTCAAGTCCAACCTTGTATAGCGTAAATTCGTCATCTAATTGCTCCAAAACATAAACAATTCATCTTCTACGATCACAAATTGTCCATCACCTTGCCTTCGTTCCTACAACTCCAAATAAGTCTTTCTTTATTTCCTCTTGTAAATACTACATGGTTCTAATTGTTACAAACATACTGAATTCAGCTATTAATCTATTTTCATCTTATAGACATAATTAATTGTATATAGTTTAATACATTGTTCATTTTTTTGTTTGCAGCTACAAAAAACATGAACAAATTCAATATAATATATTTTTATGTATTTTCCACGCAATCTATATCATGATCTTTTTCTTTTCTACGAAATAAGTTCAAACAATAATTAGATAAATTACCTAAAACCAAACTATTTTCCATGATACAGAACAAAGACCACCGCATCGCGACATGCGCTTCCTCAAGCTTTGGCAGGTATTTTCCCACGGCAAGTGTTTTCTACCCATGGAAAGGTTTCCTGCCAGCAACAAGTGTTTTCCTTTCTGCGGCAAGGTTTTTTGAACCGCGACGTGTGTTTTTCTAACCACGGCCATCATTTTTCTGACCGTAGCTATCATTTTTCTAACTGCGGCTAAGTTTTGCAAGTTGTTTATTTTTATTGATCCACTTTTTTTGGATCATTTGCTTGTAGCAAGGATTGTGTTGTTTAAGTAGAATGTGACCTTTGGATGCCTTGGAAGGCATGTACCAAGTCCCTTGGTGTTTCACTTCACATGGAAAGTCTGGAATTTGAGCTGATATTGAACTACCAATGGCAGTTTTGATTTGTCCACTGGCAGTACCAAGAGTTTGATAGCAGATTTCTATGGTAGCAATTCTGATTGTCAACAAGCAATTTTGTTCAAGATGAACATTCTTCTCAAATTGTGCTTTCTATGGTTTCTTAACAAAGTCAACTAAAGCTACAGTTGAAAACATATGCCCTTTTGAAGTTGACTTATCTAAAACTATCAAAAATGCAACACAAGATGAAACAAAGACTGAACAAGTTCAAGGTTGAATTTAACAGGACCAAATGGTTTCCATAGAAGATGAACTGGATCCTGCTGGGCAAAAAGAATAACTTCAGGGAATTTCATTTAAGCTCTAAAACAATATCAGGTTGTGCCCGCACAACACACCCCTAAAACTGCAATTTTGAGGGCCTTTCTTCGGCCAAAGCAATGGAAAGAATTACCTAGGAGGCACAGGATGAAGAAGATCTCAAGGAATATCGACACTAGGAAGAGAAAATGCTAAATCTATTGCAGGATTGCCCAGGGATTTAAAAGAGCAGGTCTATAGCATCCAAGGATTCTCAAGATTGCAAGAGGTGATTTGGGACCAATCCAGTGTGTTGTACCTAGAACAACATGCCCCAAACTTTCGCAATTTAGGGGACCCAAACACTTCATCCAAGTCTTAAAGTGCAAAGTCTAATGTCTCACTCACCTGGATACATTGCTCATCATCCTACCAAGAACTAAGTGTAATACTTTCCCAGTTCTAGCCATAGTAGTTTGAGTCCAAAATTGTCCAAAAATATCTAAGTTTGGAAATAGGAAGGTCAAATTAGGTGTAATTAGGGAATCCAAGGCATGTTCGAAGCGGAGTAAGCTAAAAGAAGCCTCCAAAAGGCCATCGCATGACTCAAAAAGTCATGTTTGTGACTTTTTTTAGCATGCGCCAGGAGGAGGGAGTCTTCCAAGACGAGTTCAATGTCAAATCAAGTAAAGGAAAAGAGGCCAACGCATGAGAAGAAAAGTCATAATTGTGACTTTTTCTAGCATGTGCAAGATTGAGAAGATCCCTGGAGTAGAGATTAAGGCATAAAAATGCAAATTGGGCTTTCTATAGACCCAAAGCATGACTTGAAAAGTCAAGATTGTGACTTTTTGAGGCATGCGCCTACCAGCAAGAGAGGTCTAGGTCGAGATCAAGGCGAAATCTAGTGAGGTTGAGCAACCTAGAAGCTTGCCTTGGATCATAAGCAGGATGCTAGGCACTTTTGAGGTGAAAATCCGGCTAAGGCAGGAGACACATGAGGGTTGGAGCATGAGAAAAAAAGACAGGATTATGACTTTTTGAGCGATGCTCCAAAAAGCAAGGCACACGGGAGGCTTGGAGGATAAGAAAAAAATACAGGATTATGACTTTTTTAGCGATGCTCCAAAAAGCAAGGCACACAGGAGGGTTGAATCATGAGAAAAAAAGACAGGATTATGACTTTTTGATCGATGCTCCAAAAAGCGAGGCATACAAGAGGGTTGGAGCATGAGAAAAAAAGATAGGATTATGACTTTTTGAGTGATACTCGAAAAAGCAAGGCACACAAGACGGTTGGAGCATGAGAAAAAAAAAAAGAGGATTATGACTTTTGAGCGATGCCCCAAGTTGAGGAATGCATACAAGGCTGACATATGGGTTCAAAAGACAAAAACATAACGTTTTGGGGCATGCGCCAAGCTTAGAAAAGGGTCCAAACGGCTTCGAAAGAGAAAAATGACTAAATCTCGAGCTCAAAAGACCAAAACCAAGCAAAATAGGGCAAAGGAAGCCGGTTGCATTGGAAAAAGAACACATGATTGTGACTTTGTTTGGCATGCGCTCAAACTAGGAGGACAACCAAGCTTGTCGCATAGAAAAACAAGATAGGATTGTGACTTTTTATGGCATGAGCTCAAACTCGGAGGACAAGCAAGCTTATTGCATCGAAAAAAAAAAAGACATGATGGCGACTTTCTAGGGAATGCACCAAGCTTGGAGAGGCTTCAGAAAGCATTTGAGGTGAAATCTAAAGGAACTTGGACCTAGGAGAAAATGAAGCCATGAAGATCTTGAGAAAAAGGGTTGGCGTAAGGATAAAGATGGTGAGTTAGTGACCCAGAAAGGCTTGCGTCTAGCTCCATGAGGCTCCCAAGTTAGGCGCAAAAATTGAAAAAACAAAATTATGACTTTTGAAACGATGCTCTGAACACACCAACTCCCAACGCATGGATTTAAAAGACATAAATTTGACTTACAAGAGGCATGCGCTCAAGATGGCCAGATTTCGAAGACACGATCCCAAGTTGTCCCAGTAAGGCATGTAGGCTCCCAAACTACCCTCATAGGTGCCGAAAGTGAAGAGGTCAGAACAATTTGATGAAGGTGATGAAGATGGACAAATCTAAGTGTACCAAAGGAGCATAGAGGTGTGGTGTTGCAAATGCAACAAGTTTATTTCATTTTATTTATTGCAATTTTATGTTGAATTGGGACTTCAAATAATTATATGTTTTTATCAAGGCCTTGTGATGGATGAGGATTTGCTCCCACAAGTGCTGGAATAAATCTTGTAACGCTATGTGGCGGATTTTTATTGGACCTATTTTAATTTTTTTGGAATTTCTATTAGGGTAAGGGCAACACTTAGAGTTGCCATGAAAAATTATTTATACCCCTTGGATGCTCATTTTGAGGGGGATGTAATTTGGCTCTTGGAACACGAACATTTGCAATTAGATGAGTAGAGCAATGTTTTCTATCAAACACTTGTCTATTGTGAATGTGGCATGATCTTTTGAATTAAATTGCACAACTCCATTTCTATGTGGCTATGAGCTTTAGCATGTGATGCTATAATTGATGTGTTTTACTTAGACGCTTGGAACATTTTGCAAACCTCTTGGGAGGTTGTAAAAAGCTAAATAAAATTTTTAATTGCCACACCAAAATTTCAATTACAATGCAAATCTAATTAAGGCAAACAACATTCACCACAGAGCATGAAATGCCAATGTTGCCAAAATAAGCACAATTGCAACCCCAATGATGCAAAAACAAGCATAAACACACCAAATGGAGATCCAAAATTAGCCCACGACTTATATTATCAAACAAAGGGATACCATGACTAGGGATAGTGAAAACTGGAAGGACAATGATACAAATCCTGGCTCAATGACCTGACGTCAGCTTCCCAGAAGCTAACCACACTGAACACACCCTCTGGATGGCGGCGGACGGACGAATGATGGAACAGCAGTGTCTCCTCGTAATCTAATGAGTCTCCACTGAAGGGACCCTCCTCAGATCCAGATAGCCAACTAAATGGCAGAGACCCCACCTCGAAATACCACCAGAATGGGCAATAGTATTGTCGAGATTCCTCAGCTCGACAACCCTCTTAGGTGCTCCACCACCTAAGGATACTCTTAGCGTTGCGCTAAGGGAGTGTCCACGGGACGTATTGGGGGTAAGAGAAGTAATAATCAAGTATATTTCTCCAAATGAGGCTCTTGGCCTTTTATATGCTCCACGTATTCTGCCTCGGAGTCATCACCAGGCTCTAAAGCCCAACGTTAGCCTCCTGAGGGCCCGGGATGCCCAATGTGGGTGCCTAGGAGTCAGGCATGCCAACGTGGGGTCTTGGGTGCCATAGAAGCCATTGTGGATCTCAGGGGGTGCCACACATGCCCACGTGGGCCTAAGTGTCATCCGTGGGTGTCCTAGAGTCAATCGGGTCAACAAGGGGTGCGTGGGATCCTTCCCCAATCTGGCGCATGCATGCCTGTGTCCGTCCAGTAATGGTAATGTAGCTGAGCCATTGGGAGGATTCCTACAATAAATATCAGGATCTCCAACATGATAACACACTCTAAACCAACATGAGGAGGGAGACATCCCACTTCGGGCTCACAGTGGGGTCCACTGACCCATAAGTCTCCTATCCTAGACTAAACTAAATCCAATGCCTAATGCATAACAATAAAATAAAAATGATATGTTACAATGACGATCCTTTTGGTCGGATTAATTAAGCAAGGGGGACGTCACAAAGCCTCCCCCCTCGAATTGCTTGCCCTCAAGCAATTTCAAAGCTGGATGAGAAAGTATTTCATGTCCCTCCCATGTTGAATCCTCATCGGGTAAATCCTTCCACTTCACTAAGTGTTCCTGCAACTCCCTTGATCTCAACTTTCTAGTGCGGGTCTCCAGAATCTTCTTCGGAATCAAAATCAGACGCCCCTCATCGTCCAATGGGGTTAATTGAGCATATGTGACGATTTGTTGCCCAACGACCTTCTTCAATAGTGAAACATGAAATGTATTATGAATTATGCTTTTAGGTGGTAGCTCCAGTTCGTAGGTTGTCTCTCCTACCCTGCGTAGGATCTTGAAGGGCCCAAAAAATAGGGGTTGTAGCTTCTCGATCCACTGTTTCTTGAGAGAGGATTGTCGGAAGGCTGTAAACGTAGGTACACCATATCTCCAACCTCGAACTCCCTCTCAATCCGGTTTTGATCAAAGAACCTCTTTTGCTGATCTTGAGCCATTCGCAGATTTTCATTCAAGACTGCCATGACTTCCTAATATTCATGCCAAAAATCTTTAGCTTTTGGTGCCTTGCTATCAACAAGAATTAGATCAGTGAAATTAGGAGGATCATAATCATATAACGCTCTAAAAGGGGACATTCCAATGGAAGTATGATGTGTCGAATTGTAACAATACTCCCCAACATGGACCCACTTGACTCATGCTTCTTGTTGTCTTGTCACATAGTGCCTTAGGTACATCTCCACCCATTTATTTACTGCTTTGGTTTGTCCATCCATTTGTGGATGGTAGTTGGTGCTAGGGTTGTTCACACTCAATCGAAACAACTCCTACCAGAAAATGCTCATGAACTTACTGTCCCGATCGCTGACAATTCTCCTGGGCAACCCATGCAATCTGAAGATCTCCCAAAAGAATAGATCCGCCACTTGTGCTGCAAAGAAATAAATCGGGATGGCAAAGAAATGAGCACGGTTGGTAAGCCTATCCACCACTACGAAAATGTTGTCCTTGCCTTGGGCCTTTGGTAGACCAGTGATGAAGTCCATAGAAATATCTTCCCATTTTTGTTGTGGTATAGGCAAGGGTTAGAGCAACCCAGCTAGCTTAACATGTTCAGCCTTGTTCTCTTGGCAACATGGGCAATCTAGAACATGCTTAAGGACATCACATTTCAACCCCCTCCATGTGAACCTCTCCCTCACAGCTTGGTAAGTTTTGGTGACTCCCGGATGTCTTGTGGTAGGGGCATTACGCAAAGCTTGGAGGATCCTCTCCTTGACCGTTGAATTTGGAATCAAGAGGATCTTGTTCCTCCTCATTATTAAACCCTCCTTGACTACATAATTCTTATTTCTAACCTTACCGTCCAGGATCTCAGAAGAAAACTTGTCTTTCGCATACTCCTCTACGACTGTCTTCTTCCAATCTATCATGATGGTGGAAAGAAGGTGAAAGGAAGGATTTCGGGATAATACATCGATTGCAGTGTTCTTCTTTCCCTTGATGTAGTGAATTTCGAAAACGAAAGACTGTAGCTTGCTTACCCATCTTTGTTGCTTTTCACTTAGATCTATCTAGCTTAAGAAATATTTGAGGCTGTTGTGATCAATACGAATGATAAACGATCCACAAACCAGGTACTGCTTGAATTTTTTGACTGCATGCATGATAGCTAACATCTCCTTGTCATAGACATTGAAATTTTGTTCCGTTGAAGAAAGCTTACGGCTTTCAAAGGCAATTGGTTACCCTTTCCTCATTAAGACAGCTCCAATGCCCAATTTGGATGAGTCACACTCAACTATGAAAGGCACAAAAAAGTCTAGTATAGCCAGGCAGGGGCATGTGCACATGACCTTCTTGAGGGTCTCGAAAGTCTCCTGTGCGATGTGGTTCCATGCGAATGCATCCTTTTTGGTGAGTTGTGTAAGTGGGGCGGCCAGGTGGGAAAGATTGTAGCTTGCCTACCCATCTTTGTTGCTTTTCACTTAGATCTATCTAGCTTAAGAAATATTTGAGGCTGTTGTGATCACTACGAATGATAAACGGTCCACAAACCAGGTACTGCTTGAATTTTTTCATCGCATGCATGATAGCTAACATCTCCTTGTCATAAATGTTGAAATTTTGTTCCGTTAAAGAAAGCTTACGGCTTTCAAAGGCAATTGGTTACCCTTTCTGCATCAAGACAGCTCCAATGCCCAATTTGGATGCGTCACACTCAACTGTGAAAGGCACAAAAAAGTCTAGTATAGCCAGGCAGGGGCATGTGCACATGACCTTCTTGAGGGTCTCAAAAGTCTTCTATGCAATGTGGCTCCATGCGAATGCATCTTTTTTGGTGAGTTGTGCAAGTGGGGCGGCCAGGTGGGAAAGATTGTAGCTTGCTTACCCATCTTTGTTGCTTTTCACTTAGATCTATCTAGCTTAAGAAATATTTGAGGCTGTTGTGATCACTACGAATGATAAACGGTTCACAAACCAGGTACTGCTTGAATTTTTTCAGCACATGCATGATAGCTAACATCTCCTTGTCATAGACGTTGAAATTTTGTTCCGTTGAAGAAAGCTTACGGCGTTCAAAGGCAATTGCTTACCCTTTCTGCATCAAGACGGCTTCAATGCCCAATTTGGATGCATCACACTCAACTGTGAAAGGCACAAAAAGGTCTAGTATAGTCAGGCAGGGGCATGTGCACATGACCTTCTTGAGGGTCTTGAAAGTCTCTTGTTCGATGTGGCTCCATGCGAATGCATCCTTTTTGGTGAGTTGTGTAAGTGGGGCAACCAGGTGGGAAAACCCCCGTATGAATCTTCGGTAATAATTGCACAGCCCTAACAACCCTCTCAGTTGGGTGATGGTTGTGGGAACCAGTCAATCCTGAATAGCTGCTATTTTTTGCTCATCCACCCTCACTCCTTCGTTGTTGATGATATGCCCTAAGTACAGAATCTTTGTCATTCCAAATTCACACTTGGACATCTTGGCATAAAATCGTTGCCCCTATAAGGTCTTCAACACCTAGTCCAGATGTTGGAGGTGCTCCTCCCATGTCCGTCTATTAACAAGTATATCATCAAAGAAGACCAGCACGAATCTCCGTAATTGCTCCTTGAACACCTAATTCATGGCCGATTGGAATGTTCTCAAAGCATTCGTCAATCCAAAGAGCATCACCAAAAATTCGAAATGACCATAGTGGCATCGGAAAGTTGTTTTGTGAATATCCTCCTCATTCATTCGGATCTGACGATAACCGGACCTCAGATCAATTTTTGAAAAATATTTTGCACCATGCAACTCGTGTATGAGGTCATCTACTCGTGGGATCGGGTATCGATTCTTAATCATCTTCTTGTTGAGCAATCTATAGTCAATGCACATCCGCATTGTACCATCCTTCTTCTCTACCAATACAACTAAGGAGGTGAAGGGGCTAGAGCTAGGACGAATGAAACCCATGTCCAACAATTCTTTGATCGTCCTTTCAATTTCATCCTTATACACCTTTGGATGTCTGTAGGGGGTCACCATGACCAGCTTGGCCCCAGATTCTAGCTCCAACATGTGTTCAAACCCTAGACGATGGTTGTCCTTTCGAAATTTCCTCGAAAACGTCCGAATAATTATCCAGAATTTGTTGAATCTCCACCAATTGCTTTTTGGCCTCACCCATATGCAACGCAAGGTTCCCTTTGGCCATAGTGAATATGCAACCCCATTCCGCTTCTCCTTTCTGGACGAGGGCATTCATACTCTTGGTCGATACCAACTGTGGAACAGCCTCCAACCGATCGTTTGATATGCCAGATCTGAGCATTAGCTTCCGCTCCTTGTCCTTCTTTTCCCTAAAATTCTGTTGGACCTCACTCACGGCCCTATTCCAGACGTTGGAGGTTTTGCCCTACTCACCCTCTCAACGTGGGATCCCAGTTGTTCTTACCATGCTACCACTTTGTAACCCAACAAGTCTTGATATAGTTGGAAAGTAACATCCCTTTGAAATTCTTCGATGGTCCTACGGTAGATCTGAAGCAAAATTTCGATCTTGGGTAGGGTTTTGTGAGGTGGTACAGACCAAGGTTCCCAAATTTGCCCCCTCTTCTTGCACAGCTTTTTCTCATGTTGTTCTTTCAGAAAACTCAACAGCCGTTTCCTCTCTTCTTTCGAAATTCAGTTATCTTCAAACTCTCACAACAACTGATGGAAAAACACCTTGTTGTATTCCGATTTCTTAACCCTAGCTGTCGATCGGGCTTCCATCCTCTCAGGTATCAAGATCTTCCACTCTGATACCATTGTAAAGAGCTAAATAAAATTTTTAATTGCCACACCACAATTTCAATTACAATGAAAATCCAATTAAGGCAGACAACATTCACCATAGAGCATGAAATACCAATGTTGCCAAAATAAGCACAATTGCAACCCCAACGATGAAAAACAAGCATAAACACACCAAATGGAGATCCAAAATTAGCCCACGACTTATATTATCAAACAAAGGTGTACAATGATACAAATCCCGGCTCAATGACCTGACGTCAGCTTCCCAGAAGCTAACCAAACTTAACACACCCTCTAGATGGCGACGAACGGAAAGACGATGGGACAACAATGTCTCCTCGCAACCTGATGAGTCTCCACCGAAGGAACCCTCCTCAGATACGGAAAGCCAACTGAATGGCAAAGACCCCACCTCGGAATACCACCAAAATGGGCAATAGTGCTCCACTAATTATCATAGATTGTCGAGATCCCTTAGCTCGACAACCCTCTTAGGTGCTCCACCTAAGGATACTCTTAGCGCTACACTAAGGGAGTGTCCACGGGACATATTCGGGGTAAGAGAAGCAATAATCAAATATATTCCTTCAAATGAGGTTCTCAACCTTTTATATGCTCCCCGTACCCTGCCTCAGAGTTATCACCAGGCTCTAAAACCCAACATTAGCCTCCAAAGGGCCCGAGATGCCCAACGTGGGTGCTTAGGAGTTAGGCATGCCAACTTTGGGTCCTGGGTGCCATTGAAGCCAGCATGGGTCTCAGGGGCTGCCACGCATGCTCACATGGCCCTAGGTGTCATGCGTGGGTGTCTTGGAGTCAACCAGGTCAACAAGGGGTGCGTGGGGTCCTTCCCCAATCTGGCGCAAGCATGCCTGTGTTAGTCCGGTAATGGTAATGTAGCTAAGTCGTTGGGATTCCCACAATAAATATTGGGATCTCCAACATGATAAAACACTCTAAACTAACATGAGGAGGGAGACGTCTCACTTGGGGCTCACAGTAGGGTCCATTGACCCATAAGTCTCCTATCCTAGACTAAACTAATGCCAATGCCTAATGCATAACAATAAAATAAAAATGATACATTACAACGACGATCCTTTTGGTCGGATTCATTGATCAAGGGGGGCATCACAGAGGTGGGTAAAAGAATGGTC
>Ga0068629_1000550_pt1 | contig 11235 bp, 13 predicted proteins | sample InSIn3gowninarea_FD_77432 | JGI IMG/M metagenome (GOLD analysis project Ga0068629, IMG submission 77432) | Clean room microbial communities from NASA Spacecraft Assembly Facility at Jet Propulsion Laboratory, Pasadena, California, USA -... ...
GAGTAAAACCACTCGCCTCATTTGCAATCTATGCACACCTTCCCAACGCCGTGGAAAACATTTGGTCCCAAAAGAATTTGCAGTGAAAGAGCCACTAAAGATTCGCATCTCATATAGCTTTCAGTGGACATGCTCCCGAAACCAAAATTGTTCTTGCGTTTCGGTGAATACGATTGGCAATGTCGTCGATACAGGAGAGAGTATCATCTGTGCCCTTGATCGGATAACGTCCACCTTCATTCCGGTGTAGGTTCTTGCATCTCGCTGGTCTCTCACCAGCCAGGTACCCCCACTTGCACCCATCGAAATGCAAGAAGATTTTTGCGCTCCAAAAGAATGTCCAGTGAGAGCGTGGTTGACATGAGAGATAACATGACTCTCACTGGTCATTGATTCCAGATTGAATAGTCTCTTGCATGATAAGTGTATTCTGCGGCTGACGTCCGGGCAGGAGATAATAGCAGAGTATGGGTGAAGAGGTATGGCGCTTTCGATGGTGTTCGTGACTGCTTTGCAATGAGAAGCTCTTTGCATGTTAACCGATTCGTATTGGATGATTTGCTGTTCTCCTGTTCATGTCCCTAGGTCTAAGCGAGACCAATGAGGGAGAGATAAGTGGACTACCAATATGACACAGGCGAGAAGCTACAAGTCAATATCGTAGATGTTGCTCCCAGCGAATTTGCAATTCGCAGAAGATGAATCATCCTCAAAGTGTTGACTCGTACTCACAGTCCTGATAAAGACCTAAACTTCTCCTCGCAGTGGGTGAGGATAAAGTGTGCCCTCGGTAAGTTCGGACCACTTGGTTGTCAGTTCTGACCTGAAGTCAGCATGCCCTGATGTGCAACATTGGCATCTCGGAAATATATCGACAGTCGCGATCAAGGCACGAAATCTCACCCTGTCCTTCGATGTGGAAGCTTCGCTTAGCACACATCGATCTCCTGCGACAAAATCCTTTGACAAACTTCCAGCGGTACGTTTGGCCAAGGTCAGAGGATCTGAAGCTGCGATTGTCGAGCCCAAAGTGGATCTCTGGCGCGCTACTGCACGACTTCCTGGACGCGTGAGACGGCGACCATGAACCACGCGCGCGGTGTCGACGGCGTCTTGGGGAGGGCGGGCTGCGGCGGCCGTCGGAGCCTCGGGTATTTTCGCGCATATTAAATATCCCTCTTACGCGCATCTTGCAGGAAGAACGACTCCCATCATCATGACCTGATTAGCTGGTGTCGCCTCGCCTGGCGATGGATCTGAGACCGGGAATCCGCAAGCCGAGCGAGATTCGATGAAGCGACATCTCATGGCCTTGACGCCTTCCGGGTTGAGATCTCGAGTGGAAAGAGGCAACGACTTGTTCCTTCCTTGATGTCGTCCCAAGAAAATACGAACATTTACTGATCGCCGGCTGCCCGAGTGGTCCCCATCTCCATATTACCTGTCAGGGTACGAATTGATGAAGAACACGACTCGCTCACCCTATCCGGCCACTTCGAGCTTTGCTGGAGAAAAGGGTCTTCCGCATCGAGAACAGCCACAGAGGCACGCAACCACGTTTTTGCATCTTCTGGTGGCTGGAGCTCTGATCATTCTGAAAACTGACGGCAACGGCTGGAATCAATATAGGAGGACACAAATTCTTCGGAAGACGCACTCTTGGCCCAGATCTCGCCGTCGCCTTGCAAACGAAGATGCAGAGTCTATTTTATTGAACGAATGCGCTACAGCGCCCTTTTACGCATGGACTCGCAATCCATCCCATATGTACGAAGCATTGCCGAGTAAGTTTTAGCGACGACATGTGCTTAGGCCACCAACATCCTCGCGTGTGGACTGCTTGATCAGCAAAACTCCAGCACGAACGTAGCCTCATGCAGATATAAAGCTAAGGTTACAGCCACGGAGCTGTCAAAATCCACAACAGTGGGACGGACCGGGAGGCTCACGCAATGCCGGAGCAAGTCAGTAAGAGGAGGAGAAGCGCCACGCGCCGACTACCAGCAAAGACCCAGTCTTTGATATGCACGTCCAACCCGAAACACCAACGCAGCAAGGCGGCCTCTTTTAACCACGAGATTTCAATCTGCAACAAGGGCCGATTGATTCACGATGGATCTTGGCTACTTTGCATCGCCAATCTCTCTGCCCTTTCTCGTCCTGACTCGCATGACCATACCATATCCCCTGCCACCTGGTCCCTCTTCTCCCCACACAATTTTAGTCATGACGACTAGTCTTTAAAGTAGCAGTCAAGCGCATAGTCCACGCAAGATCAGTTGAGTAGGGCCCATGAGTGGTCCTCACAACGACCCGGACATCAGAAAGGTCCCACCTAGATTGCTCACACTGCAGGCACTGGTAAATCCAGTTGGAAAAGGGTGCGTTTAGCTGACCGGTCTTTACGCTTGCCTCATCGTTCCCTGCATTTGAGTTTTGATATATGAAGTATCATGTCACTCTTGACGGCACTTTGATCTCGGTCGAGTACGGGTATGTTCATTGGTAAGAACTGGGAGGTCGTATAATTCTTTGCCTTTTTCCGCCGTCTAGTGATACCATTTTGGTTGCCCTTCCCGTGTCTTTTCAATATCCGTCCCACACCATGAGCGCATATTGACTCGCCAAAAGTTTCGAACCGACATTGTCAACCTGCAGCTGCAAGCCACGAAGGAAAAGACTCCGATCTACGATATAACAACTGAAGCCTTCCCTCCAGGCATTGGAGAGGATTTTGATCGTGGATGTCCCTTACTGTATTCATGGATCCTGCAGCTATTGCCAACGTTGGAAAATCGTCGCTCGCGCTCAAGGAGGCAGCGCTAGCTTTCATACCTCTTACATCTGTTGCGCTTTCATTGCGCATGTACGTGCGAATATTCATTGTTAAAGGATTTGGACTAGACGATGTTTTCCTGCTCGTCGCACAGGTGAGTAGATAGACTCGCGGCAACAGCAGCCTTGCCAATAGATATAGTGCCTGACTTCTTTAGGTTTTCTTCTTCGTTTTCTGCGGCATCGCTATCAAGCTGATCAATCTGGAACATGATCCATCGATGATCAAAGCCTTCTCGGGTAGTGCTAAGCAGGCATTTGCGGCGATTGAGAGCATCTACACAGTATGTCCTTTACTTGCCATATTATGTTGCTGTGCTAATGTCTTCTAGGATTCTGTTCTCTTCACCATCTTCTACGTCTTTTCGGTTGTCTTCTTGAAGATCTCGCTCGCCTTCTTCTATCTCCGAATTGTCATCCAACGATGGCAGAGGATTGTGATATACATGACAGCTACTACGATGACTCTTTACGGCCTTGCATACTCCTTCACTTACTTGTTCCGATGCGGCTCGGACGTACATCATCAACTCGTGTACAGAGCTGCTGGGAAATGCATTCCGGATCACACGCTACTAATCATGACATACGTCCTTGGAATATTGGATACCCTGACCGATTTCGTCTACGCCTTCTTACCGATCTACGTCTTGTGGAATTCGAACATGCCACTTGGAATGAAATTTACAGCAGGCTTCTTACTCTGCATTGGATCTGTCAGTTCGATATGCGCTTTGGTCCGCGTAGCTACCCTAGCGAACTTGACATTGGATGTCAAATTCTTCAAACAAGCTGTTGAGACTGGACTCTGGAGCATCATCGAACCCGGTCTTGCGATAGTGGCTACATCACTCGCAGCATGCAGGCCGCTTTGGAGGAAGGTTTCGGAAAGCAGCTCCACTGGCTCTCTCATCAAGAACACTTTCATGTTCAAATGGTCGTCGGCAAAGAGGAGTGGCATATCATCAAGCAGCAGTCAATCTCGCAGCGGCAAGGCGGTCAGCAGACCCAGTGGACTCGGTTTTGTGGAGCGCTCAGAGGCAAACAGAGGATTCAAGAAATTTAATGATGCCGAGTATGGTGTGTCAACAGCTACGGTCGCTGTCGGCGACGAAAGAGAGATGACGGAGTTGCAAGATCTTGGCAGGTTGGAAGCACAAGATGACTTCAGAGAAGAGGAGGAGGATAAGAAGTCGTTGGTCAGAGCCTCGATGACACCGAGTGAACGTCAAAGCAGGTCGAAGATCTTCAAGACGAGAGACGTCCGGGTGGATGTACGGACTGCTCCATGATGATGTCGTTTCGGACGTGTACACAACATAGATATGACCGTTTCCTTTGTCATTAGTATAACGAACCTACCCTCAGATAGAACACCACAACAGCGCAAGCATCACAACGAATCAGTCCCAAACACTTGTAATATTGGTTACCTGTTGTCGCAATGCAAGAGTTGCTGACCAAAAGCTTCGAGCAGACCGGAGAGCGGAACAGCAACGCACAGACTTCATCCAGTCTTGGCACGGTAACAGCACCTCTCAATGCATATCCAAAGCGACAATTGAAGAGACGGCATATCTCACCACCCACACATCCACACAACAATGCTGCCAGCACGCTTCACCCGCAGCTGCCTGCGCACCTGCAAGGGCATCCACGCCCGCCCCTTCAGCACCACCCCCGCCGTCCTCGCCGACAACCCCATCCCGGCAAACGACCCCAAGAACCGCGACACACCCAGCCCCGTCAGCAGCACCAATGCCATGCCCTTGAGCAGTGAGGGCAACATGGACAAGCCCCTGCAAGAGTCTGTTGCTGAGGGTGAGGAGCGTCGCGTCATGCAAGCGCCCAACCGCGAGACCGTTTGGAGTCGCAGCCAGCAGCCCAGAGAGAAGGCCATGGTTGGCCCTAGATTCGAGCAGATGATCATGTACGATCAGGTAAGAGACCTCTGAAAAACAACTCAGCACGACCGAAATTGGACAAAAGAGGAGGGATTGAAGTATTGGATATTTCTGGACGCGCGCGGGAGATGGACGAGATGGACGATACATACAAGAGAAGAAGCAATGGCTGATTGAACACCTATACAGCCTCGTCCCATGGCAGCCATCGAGCTCATCCACAAGCAACCCGTCAACTGGGTCAAGGAGCGCACCGTCAAGTGCGACGGCGGCGGCGGCCCCCTCGGCCACCCTCGCATCTTCATCAACGTCGACAAACCTCAAATATGCTGGTGCACCTACTGCGGTCTTCCCTACGTAAGTTTCTACTCTTTCCTGTCTCCTCCCAAACCTGGACATTTCTTAACAACATTTTACAGGCCAAGGAGTCCAACCGCAAGATGCTCGAGTCCCTCCCTTCGACCTCTTACCCTCTCAAGCCCACCGGTCATGAAGCAGAGGTTCCTCAGGGTTACCAGAGCAACACTGGCAAGCCTCTTGAACAGCGATGAATGTGATATACAACTTATTTCCCCCTTTCCTTTGAAGCCTTTCTTTCTCTATTTCCGTTGCAGTGTATATAAAACCTCAACAACCATGCATGAAATCCGTTCAAAATCGAATCTTGTCCTTTCCGAACGTGTGCTTTTTCGATTCGAATCGTGTTGCGAGAATGAAGGTTCCCGTCATGCGTAAGGTCTTCCCCATGGGCTAAGTTGTCACGAACACATTGTCTTGAACAGCGGAGATCACGTTCACAATCATGGCCTTTCAAAGCCTTGCAGCATCAAGGGGCTTTTGTTCATTATATCATATGTCCACATCTGTGCTGACCAGCAGGACAGCCATCGAATCCTTCCTCCAATCGTATCTTTCAATTCTGCTTCAACTCTCTCAAAGTCTTCCTTCTACTCAAGCCTTTTCACCTTGAATAGTAGCAACAACCTTTCTCTGATGCTTGCTAGCTCTGAACTCCAAGAACCAAATACCCTGCCAAGTGCCCGTTGCAAGCTTTCCGTTTGTGATGGGGACACTCACGGAAGCACCGATCAAGGCGGATTTGATGTGTGCGGGCATATCGTCCAATCCTTCGGCGGAGTGGCGGTAGAGGTTTCCTTTGCGGTCTTCCGGGGCGATGCGGTCGAGGGCGTCGGACATGTCGTCGCTGTGAAACACCTCGAGTAAGCATTGGTTCGGCAAGTAAAAGGAATGAGGCAGGAAGGGGAAGAAGAGGAAAGCAGTGGATGGGATGGATATAGGGAGTGCAACTTACCGAACATCCTCATCCCAGTTCTCGTTCAAAGACAAGGCGCAACTGGTGTGCTGCACAAACAGCTGCAAGATACCGACTTTGTAATCTTTGATCTCTGGCACCTTCTCCATCACTTGATCAGTGATGAGATAACTGCCTCTGCTCTTGGCAGGCAGGGTGAATTGCTTTTGCGTCCAAGACATGGTTGTGGTTTGTGGTGTAGGTTGTGTCGGTGGTGGGGTAGATGCTGCCCAGGGAAGTAGCGAGCAACTGTAGCTGAGTAGTGTGAAGGGTGAAGCGAAGATTGGACCGATGAGACCGGGAAAGAAGGCGAGGATGAAGATGCCGAGGAGGAGGGGGAAGTGGTATGCGTTTGTCGCGTGGGTGTTTGTGTTGGTGGGCATTTGATGATGATCGGATGGAAGTTTTGCGAGAGCCATGTGCCGACGTCATTGGTCTGATCTCGACACCGAGAGCCGCTTTCTTTCGGCGACGTCGGATGCTGACCTTTCATCCTTCATTCCTTCCTCTATCTACTAAAAGCACAACCACTGTCACCATATCGACAATCACTCGGAAGGAGGTAAAGAAGCTTTTGAATTCGTGTAATAGCAAGGCAGCATTAATCGCTGGTCGCGTCCAAGTTAGTTCGTGTTGTTACATGCGACGGCCGCTGTGTGTTGTTCAAGCAAAAGGATTGCAGCAAAGCCAGAAAGAAAGAAAGCAGAAAATGAAAACCCCCCATCGAAAAGAAGCAAACCCGAAAGCTTCTCATATAGTGCGCCAGCAAGTCCACTTTGGTTAGCGGGTCTCTCTTCTCATTGTCTCCTCATCTCCTCGTCTCCTCAATATCCTCTTGTCCTTTCCTTATCATCTCCCTCTCATCCTCCACGTCTCAGACTCCACGAAAGAGAAGGCCATGCCTCGGTGAAAAAGGAACATCTTCCCGGGCGGGAACGTGATAGCACCAGGTGCATCATCAAGACTTCTCAGGCTTGTCACGCACAAAGTATGCGTTGCCGTATCTAGGGTCGATCTTCCACTTTCCAGGCTGGAGATCATCCTCGATGGTACGGAAATTGCGCAAAGTGTTGGTGTTGTCGGGCTCAATGACCCAGAACAGCTGGTCGGAAGAGGCGCCCTTGGGGACCATCTCGTTGGGCTTGTAGACGCCTTCCTTGTGAGCGATCTTGGCGTTGTCCTCGTCGACTTGCTTCTTGGTGCGTCCGACCCAGACACGATCCTTGGTGGCCTTAGGAGTGACAGTACTGGCAGTCTCGGAGTTCATGGGAACGGGGTAGTTGGGCATGGCATAGGCGACTGGAACGGCGGTGCCGGGGAAACCGAAGGGGTAAGCACCGTAAGTCATGCCAGCCATGGTGACTTGGGGAACGGCTGGAAGGGGTGCAGCCTTGGGAGAGGCGACCCTCTCAATGGTAGGAGGCTCAGAGATGGGACGAACTGATCTCTCACGTACACGCTCATGGGTGTAGTGATGGTAGTGTGCCTCTTCCTTCTTGGAGTGGGCTGAAGGAGCAACAACAGCCGGGGCGGGTGCGGGTGGAGGAGGGGCAGCCATGGCCTGCAGCTGCTGAGGAGGGTACATGTAAGTGTAGCCGGGCTGAGGATAGAGGGCGTATGCGATGGGCTGATGAGATGAAGGTAAGTTTTTTTGCGCCAAAGATCTTTTGTCAAAAAAACTTACAACAGCGTCCTGAGGACCGGGCTCTCTCATAGGAACGTAACGGTAGGCGTTCTCTTGGTCGGACACCTCACTGTGACGGGTGTTGTTGGAGCGATTGGAGATGGATGACTTGGGAGCGATGGTCTCGGTAGGAACAGCGACACACTCGCGTCTCTTGCACCACTCCTCGTAAGTGAATCCGCCGGTTTCTTCCATTTTGCGCGACGGTCTGATTGGAACTGCGAGGAGGATTGGAGGTGGGCAGATTTGATGAGAAGCGACTGGAAGTGAATGTTTGTGACGACGCTGGCTGCTTTTCTGAGTGTGAACGACTCCCTTCTCTTCGGCACGCGGCGCGCTCTCGCTATAACGCCGGCTATGGCGTCGGTGATGTCGGTGCTCGTCTGCCGATTGCCGATGTGCGCGAGAATGGAAATCGTCTTGGTCGTCGTCGCGGTAGTGGTTGTGGTTGTGGTATGTGTGATGGCGCGTGTGGGAAGTTGAGCGGCGATGACGCGAACGAGAACGAGAGCTTGAGCGGAAGAAGGCGACCTTGAGAGGTGAAGCAGAACGAGGTGCCTCTGAAATCGAGCTCACACTGCTTGCTTGACTTGCTCGGCCCCAGTCCCAGTTGCTGGTTTTTTCCTTCGTCACTGTCTTTCTGATAAGGATGTGAGTCGAGTCGACAGGTGAAGGCGCGCGCCCTCTATACCACTCAGACTTGTATCTCATAGTGAATGCTTGTAATGATACAGATACTCGAAGAAGAAAGGATGCCCGCTCAGAACACAACTGATCTAACAATGTCGACAAGCACACAGAGGAGGAAGTTTTGGTCTCGAGCCCTTCAGAAATCCCCGATGTCCTAGGCAACGAGCGTCCGTTCGACAAGGCTGTGCGGAAAAATGGTCGCTCCACGACTTGGTTCAAATCTTTGCATACCGCCGTTGCCATGGAGAAGCACGGCATCTGATCAACTCGGAAGACCGCTGCCCAACTATTCTCTTGTATCGTTGTTGATGGTTTGAACATAACTATATAGCCTTGTGGTCTTTCACAGCCCTAATAGCTACCCAGCACTTTTCGCTATGCTTTTCCTTAGTCTGCTTGATATATGCTCGCTCGTCAATCCACAGTCTGTGATCAGGATGAGAGGTTGCTCAAGATTGCATCTTGGAAGATGATGCAACAAAGGTCGGCAAGAAGCATAGTTGTACAAGTCATCACTACTATTTCTTCTCAATCATCCTGGCTTCTTACTCAATGTCTATAATGCTACGATATATGCACCCTTTTACGGTAATCGATGCGTGAGACTAGGCAAAACCATTCAGCACTCAACGAGTTGTTGAGATATTTTCACACTCATACTCAACCTCTTCAAGCCCTGCTAAACATTGACGGTTTGATATCGATATGAGATACCAAGTAGGGTCACATGTCCAGCACAGAGCTCTGTCACTATGCTCACTCGTCTCACGTACGAGAAAATCTACGAATTATAACCTTGCCTGGTGGATTTTATGCTTGGTCTCCTTCGCCATAAGCATCATCGGTTTTCGAAGCCGGTCACGGACTGGGTTCTGTTGGAGTGTTAGAAGTCAAGTACTTGCGTAAAGCGAGAACAATGAAGTTTTAGGACAATGAACTTTGAGCTTAGGGGGAGAAATAATTGTACATCTTCAGCAGACTTACTCCAAGATCGACATTTGGTTCTCCTTGTATATACAGCCATTGAACGATAGCATGGTTCTGGAGAATGAGAACCACATTCTTGACCCCATTACACATGGCATTATGTCTAAAGAGTTTAGACCATCGAAACATGTTTGTATAAAGGGTGTATGACAGCCGAGAGAAAGTCTGTCCATGCAATTCTTGCCTTCGTGTTGTTGATTTGAACGAGTGAGGAAGGGAAGCCACTTTCATTTGTGGCGTCGTGTGGCGCAGGTGTCACTCGTTTAAGGTGTGGGGAAAGCTCGAGCGCGTCTGACATGTGAAAGCGACGGTTTCCGTTTGCGTCAACAACCAAGCTGGAACTTTAGGCGCTTCCAAACATCAACTCAACAACCATATCCATCACACATCAATATGGCTCCTATCAAGACACTCAAGGAGATTCCAACTCTCACAAGCTTGTACAAGCTCAAGCATCTCGCACCGGCAGCTTCAACAGTGTCGGGAGCCAGCAGCGCCTACAATGACAGGATATGTGTCATCCGCACCGACATTACAAAGCTAGAAGTCGATGCAATCGTCAACGCAGCCAACGAGTCTTTGCTAGGCGGCGGTGGTGTTGACGGCGCCATTCACCGCGCAGCTGGCAGAGAACTCTTGTACGAATGCGAGACACTTGACGGTTGCGACACAGGCGACGCCAAGATCACCGATGGTTACGAATTGCCATGCAAGAAGGTCGTCCACACTGTCGGTCCCGTTTACTGGCGCACTAAGAAGCATGGTCAGCATACCAGCCTGCTCCAGTCATGTTACCGCCGCTCGCTCGATCTGGCCGCCGAGAACGGCTGCAAGAGCATCGCGTTCAGCGCACTCAGCACCGGTGTCTATGGTTATCCTAGCAAAGAGGCAGCAGAGACTGCTATTGGCGAGGTCAAGAAGTGGCTCGACACTGACAACAAGGCCGACAAGCTCGATCGCATCATCTTCTGCAACTTTATGGAGAAGGACCAGGATGCCTACTACGAGTGCTTGCCGTGAGTATTGTGAGCGTACGATCCGTCTTTACCTGTCATTAACGCGCTGCGCAGAAAATACTTCCCACCGGCCGAGGAGAGCGAAGAACAGAGTGAATCCGTCACCCGGAGTAAGAGCAAGAGCGAGAACCAGAATGAACTCGACAACCAGAGCAAGAGCGAAGAAGTCGAAGAGCAGAGCAAGGTTCAGAATGCGACCAACTCCCAAAGCAAGATCGAGGAGGTTGAGGAGCAGAAGAACAAAGACGAGTCCAACGAGGAGGCCCAGGAGAGCAAGGACGAGACCAACGAGGTGGCATATGAGAGCATGGATGGAACCAACGAGCAGGTCCATGAGAGCAAGGGCGAACCTGTTGACGCAGACCAGAACGAAAAGGAGACTGGTCAAAACATGCCCGATCTCCCTGACGTTCCCACCACGGTGCCAGGAGAGCACGATCTGCCCGACGCAAAGAAGCTCAAGACCGACCATCAACAGAAGGATTAGAGGGCCAAATTGCTATCATGTTGCTGTAGCAGAAGGCGCCCACAAAAGGATAGGAGAAGGGGTTACAGCGGCTCTTCTGAAATGTCCCATGCAGTCATGAAATAACGAATCAACCATCCGTATATGCAGAATGTCTGCTTCTGACAATCCTCAAGACAAGTTCGAACAGTGTGATGTCGGTAAATCAGAAGATGCTGGAGAAGTGTTTCATGTAAAAATTCGATCGACCTAGAATGTCAAATCTTGCTTGATTGCGTCGTTGATCTGCCGCTTCTCGGTGCGCGTCGCGACCCCCGCGGGCTGAAGCACCTTCCTCAACC
>Ga0068629_1000557_pt1 | contig 11193 bp, 15 predicted proteins | sample InSIn3gowninarea_FD_77432 | JGI IMG/M metagenome (GOLD analysis project Ga0068629, IMG submission 77432) | Clean room microbial communities from NASA Spacecraft Assembly Facility at Jet Propulsion Laboratory, Pasadena, California, USA -... ...
GAACCGCATGTGCTGCCAGTTCGTTGACTGAAGATTTTCGAAGTGGTCGGTCTTGGTTAGGTCCAGCTCTTGCAAGTCCTCAGCGAATACTACTATCGGATCCCGGATGAAAAGATGAGCAAAATGGGTTGCTAGCAGATCATCCATGCCGCCATCGACAAGCCGTTGCTTCAGGTCTTGGTCGATGACTAGATCAGGGTCTAGGTACTCCTTTCGTAGCCGCGGATCTTGCGAGATATATGTTGAGTTTGACGCGTATCTCGATTTCGGTATCCGCCATCGATCGTTTTTCAGAGGCTGCACAAGCTTAGTCGTCGAAACTGATGGTGTTCAGCTATACAACATACCTTCTCTCCTAATTCCTCCACTGTGCGATCGTCCACAGCTCTACTGATCTGGTTCCACCGCACATCCGTATTCGCAAGAAAGCCCTTGTATACAGGCGTGGCAGCGGTCAAGGCGAGTAGAATCGGCCCGAGCGGGCTGAGTTGGTCATACATCTTGCGGCCTTCCTCGATGTTTTTCGCTTGGAAGGTGATCTGGAGACAGCAGCTTCCCATGCCAAAAGCCATCGCGTCCATATAGATGCAGTTGTCTTTGGCGGCTCCGTTACGAACATCATCGTCCTCTGGCCAATTGTGTAGATCATAGTTCACGGTCGGATCTTTCCACGGCCATGGTGTTTTTTCATCCTGGAAGACTGGAACGTTGATCTCCACTTTCCTGCCTCTTCGCGCCCGGATGTTCGCTGCTAGTGTGGGGAAACGGATATGGGGGTTCGCTATCTCGTCCGGTAGGAATTGCGATCGTAGTTTCTCGCCTGATGGAGGATAGTACGGAGTTATACAGTCTTTGTCGCCGAGCTGCGGGAATGTAGTGAGAGTAATGGGGTACTCGGTCGGATACATGTGTTCCTTAGCTATCCGTCGTCTGAGTTGTCTGTCAGCTCCACGATACCGACAGAAGCGCGTCGAGAGCACCGACCTCCGCTTCATGTTCGGTTCGACGTCCAAAAGATCCTTGAATCCTATCCCCCACGGCTTCCCAGGCGTGGCTTCCAGCATGAAGCGGCCGAACTCGGGATGAAAGACTGGAGCGGTGTCGCCATCTCTGCGCAGAGTTAGTCCAATCCCTTGTGCACAGAACTTGATGCATTGACTGACTTTGCCTCTCCCCTTTGCACGTCTTGTACACCTCCGCCTTGCTTCAGCAATTTCTCGTCTGTGGCCAGAGCCGTGAGGATATCCGCTTGTCGCAGCGATAGCCTGACCTTGCGGTGCTCGTCATCGTAGCAGACCACCAGGTACTCGATCTGCGCGCGAGGTCAGCGGGGCAGCGCAACTTTACTGGAAGGCTTACCAGACCTCATCTCCCCACAACAAAGCATCGCGCTCTTTCCCTTTCGCTCTTCGCCATATCGCGAGCAATTGCTACTTCGCCAGTGAGCCCATGATATCGTGTCTGCCCCGATGCGTCTGGTACTACCTCAATTCCCCACTCGCGCACTTGGCCAGCTGCCTTCTTCGCTCCTGGCCAGTCTAGTGGCGTTCCAAGCGCTCTACGTGAGTATCGGTTAGCGACATTTATGATGTGGTGAAGCTGGTCCTACAGCAAGCCCATCGTGCGCAATCAGCTGGTGCTCCGAAGCGGACGCGTATGTCTCCCTCCCAGCAGGCTCGCTGATTCAGTTGATGTGGTAACTTGCGCAACTGGGCGTCGACCTGCTACAGCCAGGCTTCTTGGCTCTCTATGCTAGATCAGGCGGCCTTGTGAGACTCTGCGTTGATATTGGTAATACCCGCGCGCTCAGGTTGTATAGCGTATGACGACTCCAGGTGGGAAGATGCGCCCTAGAGATGTGGTCTAGGATGTCATTTGGTCATACTGATTTTTGACGAGGGCCGATGGCCGATGGTGGGGCGGTAGCGTGAAGATGGCGCCATCCCACTTTGGGACGACATTTTGTTGCTTCTAACCTTGCAGTTCGTGTTCGAGTCGCTCACAACACAAGGCTGCGTACAACATGTAGGAACAATTGTAAAGGAGAGATTTCGACAGGGATGAGATTCTGTGACACGTGGGAAAGGCGTTGCAGTATAACTCGTTCCATGTTGTGGTCCGCATAACTGCATGAACGGCTGCAGGTCGACACACCACCATCTAGATGTGAATGAGCGGTAACTCGATGCATACTCGCACGTGCAACGGGTTGTAGCGGCGCTAGGCTGCATCAATCTGTGTCTACGGAGGCTGCCCCTTCAGAAGTCATGTCCGCTGAATCGTGGGCAGACACTACGGTGGGGCGAGGGCCCAGATCAGTACAACATAAACGGCAACAGCGCTGCAATCGGGCAGAGCGCAGCTGTCAAAAAGCCCTCAGACACCCCGATACGGACGGGAGGATGGCAGCATTTTGACAGCTTGCTTTGCTGATTGAGATCCCGTACATCGGACTGTGCGTAGCCGTGCCGGAAGAGAGGACATTACAGGACGATATTATTTGTAGAATCTTATGAGAAGTGTAGTGGACAATGGTTGTATGAGGTAGTATGACTGGCAGAAGTTTTGCGCCTTTTGTACAATTACAGGACAGGACCTGTCATGATACAAAATCAACCTAGAGAACAGCAACCCATACATGACCAATCCCCAATCATGCCAACAACAGTAGGCCTAGAAGCCTTGGTATCCACGTGCAAGATAACGACGGTGCGCAACGAATCGCGAAACGCACTATGCAAACGCCCGCTGTTAAGCACGAGCCCGTCAGAGCGACAAGAACGAAACACGAGTAGTACAACAGACAGTCCGAACAAGACATACGACATCGGAAGAAACCAGAAATGGGGGGGAATCGCTACCGAAAATGCCTCTAATAAGGCAGCAAAAATGCGGGCGCCCGCCAAAATGCAGCTCTTAAAGCCCGCCCAAACCCAACACGTACTCCAACAAATGCATGATCGAGTCCCCTAGTAGAGACATGAACATCGACCGCTCCACGTGATGCAACTTCTTACGCGTGGTCTGACAAAGCGGTGCTCCCCCGGTAAGGATTCTTTTTTCGACCAACTCCAGCCCTCCTCAGACGCGAACACATAAACAGATGCGCAAACAATCTCCATCCGTAATGTCATTAGAAACCAGTCCAATGCACTTCATATCTCCGTTGATTCTTAGTAGTTGTTATTGAAATTAATATCAGGCGACGAGCATCACATTAGGCTGCAGGGGAGCCTGGGCCTAAGGATTTTGGACGTAGATTCGAGCTGCCGGCAGCGCCTTTGTTCGTCCCCATCTTACGGGTCAACTTGGCATAGTCTGTATCGGGGTTAGCGTAGTATTTTGCTTTTATGTGGATTGAACCTACGTAGACCACAAGCATTGCACAGCGTACGAGCGCCATCTGGGCCTCTACGCCATTCGGGTGTTTCTGCGCGGTTGCAGCTGTGGCAGCGCCCAGGAGGTGCAGCTCGCTAGTGAGTTGTTAGTCGGGGGGATATACGCGGAAGCTAGTTCATTAGAAGAGGCTTACCCCGCGCCTTTTCTTGGGATCGGAGCCAGCGAAGCCACCGCCTCGACTATCGTCCTGATACCCGTTCTGCTCGTCTTGCTCCCGGCCATCTGGCGCCTTGAAACGCTGGTCCTGCGCTTGCTCTGCCAAGGCCGCTTGTTGAGTAAGAACAACATCGCGTATACGTGCTAGTGAGTCTTGTATCCGCTGTTGCTTCTGCATCAACTCCTCTACTTCGGTGACTTTGGGCAGCGAGCCCGTCACAGGCCCGGAGCGGTGTGTCTGATGAGCACTACGTCCATAATGGCGCGCAAACTCGAGCAGTAGTCCGCTTCCCTCAGCAATCTAATGCATCATGAGTATCCAATAATCGTCTCAGCCGGAGTGCATGACTTACCTCGTTGAGCGATGCCTCCAAGTCGAAGTTGTCGAGATGGCGTTTGACCGACTCGCCATAAGCGAGCCCAGAAGGCCTACCACTCCTTCTGCTGTCTTCTGCCCTGCTGAAATCGGTTCCATTTGGTGTCCAATTGGGTTGCTGGTACCTTGGCGGGGCATACGCCGTCGAAGGGGAATAAACCGGACCTGGGCCTGGCGGTAGCGGGGCAGGAGACTGATACTGGGAAGAGTAGGCATAGCCGTAGCCGAACGGTTGATGTATCTGACCCTGACTGTAGCTAGGGGACGTCTGTTGACGAGACGAGTAGCTAGAGGCTGATCTGGTTGAATTGACAGGCGACTGAGGTGTCCTCAGGGGTTGCAGAGTAGATAACCGCGGGTTGCGAGGGCTTGAGAAAGACGGTCTCGGCAACTGCTCCGGCTGATAAGATGGTTGCGGCGCAGGCACGCTTGGTGGAGGAGGGTGTTGATGCTGCCCCATGTAAGGACTACGGGCGGCAGGTTGTGCTTGAGGATGTGGAGTTCCCCTGGTCTGCCCTTCCACCGCGTGTGGCCTATGGTCTGTGTATGCGGGTAATGAAGCTGGCTGTTGCGGCTGGTAATGCGAAGAGTGGTTCGCTGGAGGTGGAGGATGAACAGGGTATGGTAGAGGTTGGTCGGTAGCTAGGGCCTCGTGAATGGACGGTAGAGACTGTCTAGGTGGTGCCTGCGGCCTGTGCTCCTTCTCATCTCCAGACGTCCGGCGCGACTCCGGTGGTGATATTATGACGGGTTGTCCGCCGGCCACTGGGTTGGCACTTGAAACCGAATGGCTATACGGCGGCGGGGGGCCGGAGTAGGGAAACGGCGGACTGGGCATGGCCGCGGCGGTATGCTTACGCTGGTACTCTGCCTCTTCTCTTTTGATCTTCTCAATGTCCAGGTAATTAATAGATGGTAGCGCGGCACTACGTTTCAGTCAGACCACCGCTGTCCATGTACCAATGCGAACGATAGGTTCGCAGAAAGCGACAAACACGGACGTACCTTTGCCGACTGCTGGCATCCACAGTTTCCATGGCTGGCGTGGGAACCACGATACCACACCAGACTCAATTTTCCAGTGGCGCCGCGATGCACACGATCGTGCGGTATGCCGCTGCCCGCTCCCGTCACAGTGACCAGCTTTGTCGCGGATAACGCGCGCCCGCGTGTGGCCTTCCAAATGCGAGAGTTTTGAAGCGCACGCTCAACCTCTGTCCACACGATTCCTTCCACACCAGGCGGAGATGCGTGGCTTGTCCGTCGGTCGTGAATACGCGACTAAAGGATGGGCCGGATAGGTAGAGCGTTGGTCGGAGGACGACGGATAAGGTTGTTTGGTGGTTAGACGCAACGATAGAGGGACTGCTCAGTCGTGGGTAAGTTGTGTGCGTTTTAGATCGGTGCGAGACGACAGCAAGGGCAGACTAGTCCATGCAGACAGATGCTGAGATAAGGGCCGTTGGCGCGGGTGGAATGTCAACAGGTCCCGTGATCGTGGGGGAGACGGGCGTGTTGGAGGACAGATGGAAAGCGACGATTACAAGTGGTGACGGAGAAGCTGCATGGTAGCAGCAAAGAAAGTGAAGAGAGTGTGCGCGTGAGAGGGGAAACGGAGAGTGCCAGGCAAGGGCTTTGACGCTTGCGATGGGATGGACAAGGGTGAGATCGGAGATGGACTCAGATGGCAGTGCAGGGCTGCCTGGGCATACCTAGGACAATTCGACAAAGAAGGGCAGCTCTCAGGCGCGGGCTAGGAGTGCAAGCGATGCGGCCCCAGACCGCGAGGCGGCAGATATCTCAGCGAGATTCTGATCGGATCTGGCTAGTTGACAAGGGTGTGGAGCAGCAAGTGCCGTGGATGCCACGCAATAATCAATGCGGATGGCTCAGGCAGCCCGTCCGGTAGCGAGCAAGGACCGGATCAACGACTCATCACTGCTAGCTTAAGCCCCGGCCTCAGCGACACAGCGATCGATCGACACAACGCCGCGGGCGCTGCGGGGGTCAGGACTGGATGGGGGATGGATGGGGGCAGGAACACGTGAAGTTGCATGTCAGCGCCGTCGAGGCTCCACCCGCTGCTGAGTGCTCGCCGTTGGTAACGAGCTCTGATGGTCCCTTTTTCTCGTTCTGTTGTGGGCTCATCGTGATGCAGACGACTGCTCGTCGCCCATTGGCTGTGCACAGCTGCAAAGCACCGGTGGGCGCATCCCGTTTAGCGCACTGTAAGCTGCGATCGTTCGATAGCCGTTTTCTGGATGGCTCGCCACGGGAGACAACGGTGAAACGGGCAAGATCGGCTGGCTGGGATCTTGGTTCATCGATTGGGCGTCATGTCATCTGGACCCATGGAATCCCGAAGGAATCAAGTGACAGGGTCTCCATGAGGATTAAACGAGATCAGATCCAGCCCTCTACCAGGGAATTGCCAACGGTTGGCGCGGCATGCTTCCTCATTTCTTGCTTCTTGCTGACCGTGTCTCGCAGTGAGACCATGCCTTGCATCCACCCGTGTCCCTGACCGAAATTCAGACCTTGAGGAAGCTCCGGTCGTGAGGATATGATGGCGAAGGTCTCAGTAGCTGTCTGATCCTGCGGTCCTAGCCCCCGGCGTGTCAGTGCCAACATCACGCCACTGCTGCACTTGCTCTGTGCTGCGTTCCCGCCGTGCTCCGACATGCCGGTCACAAAGAGCAGCGGTTTGGCCTTGTATCACTGTCAGAAGTCGGCGGGTGTCAGATCTATCATCGCAGACAGTCTCGTGCCACCGCCGATGTATGCTCGGTTTGCGGCGCACTTGCGATAGTCAACCACAAGATTCGCTCAGCTTGCCCAGCTGGCACCTAGTAAGGGGAACTGCCACGTGCTGGTAGCGCATCTCGATGAAAGGAGCTGGACGCTAAAAGCTCGCGCCATTTTTTGCAGCTGTCAGACTCAAAGGGGCTTGGTAGGGTTCCTCCTGTCTGGAGCAGTGGTACGGAATGGAAAGATTTGCTGTAAAGGCATGCTCTATCGGATCACCATTTCGTTTTCTCCTTTCAACTCAGGTTCAGTTAAGACGCTGCTACCGTTGATGCTGGGCAGGAGCCGTTTCCTCAATCCTTCCAGCCCTCTATGACGAGCACTCCCTTGACGCTCGCCGGGTTCCCCATGCTATTGGCTCAGGAGCTGCAGTCGCTAAACCCTTCCGTACTGGACCATCTCCGCATTCCGGTTGAATCAGATAACGCGCTGCGCGTCTCATTGGATGGTGGTGGGCGGCTGAAGAGGCTTTCAACGGCGAACTGAAGAGGAAGCTTCGAATTTCCGATACACAGCGCCGACGTCAAGCCCTTCATCAAACTGTTCAGCAGAGATTGTTCTCGTACGGGTCCTACCGTTCGATCGCCACACAGCAGCAGGGAACACCCATCGCCAACTCCGTCAGTGAGCGGCAGGGCCGATTACATTCTGAGGAGCGCGTCAGTAACGTAATGTTTGGGTCGCTCGCGATGTCCGACAAACGCTAATCGCCCCCATGCCAGCGCCATGGTACAAGTAGTACAACACGCTTCAAACGGCTTTGCGCTACGGGAAGCCAACCTCTTGTGGACTGTTTACGTCATCAAGAACTGCCCACAATGTCTATCATCGCCAGAGTCAATAATTCTTTTAAAGAACCGCGTCATGGTTGGCTTACAGCTGTCAAATTTCCAACCGTGAGTAATTTGCTTTGTGACAGGGAGTAAGATCATGTTCCTAACATGGTTGACCTCTTCGGTAACTTCCGGTCGCACGGTGAGATTTGGTCGATTGTCATGCAGCTCTACGCCTCCCAAGCTTTTCGTCCAGCGGTATTGCCCCTTCGTCAGACATTCCACGTTCCACGACGCAGGTTTGCAACAGCCAAGAGCGTTGGAATCTCTCGGCCTCGTAGTTCAGACCGCCACTCTCATACTCCCCACGGCGTGGTCCGCTTGTCAGGAGTCCAGATTTGAACAGCTAGAGTTCCGGACCTGCAGCGATTGAGCAACCTTATCTGAAGAAGCTTAATATTGTTTTATCGTCGTGTCTGCTGCGGAACGACACACGGCCAGACTCGGTTACTTGGCTTCAACCTCATTTGATCTCTTTTGAGAGGCTCTGTCAGGCAGCATCTTCATACTTGAAGCTGAAGCGCGTCGCAAGCGCGTCATTGGACCAGAGACTCCACTGTCGGGTCTTGTACAATGATGACAGAGACGTCGAGAGCTCATATGCCCGTGGAGGAGCTCTAAAGCTTTATGTGCTATCAGGCTGCCAGTGCAGTAGGCCATTGTCCTGCGAGAACCCGAACGCCTCAGCAACGCTGGAGCCACATGCTTTTCATTAGTACCAGGGATGTTCCCCTTCTTGTCCACATGGGTATCTCCCTGCAGCGCATCAAGTCGAAGCCAGACGTACAATACGTACGCAGTGGGTCAGGTTAGTACGGTATGACCGCTTCGCATAGTGTATCCTGCTGTGCTGTTGCATGCTCTAGTCACGTCCACGTTGTATGTGGTGTCGTATATTGTTGTCGGTACGGCATTTCCGGTGGGGCCGACACCCCTTGAAAAGTCCCGCCTACTTTCCAGGCATCATCAAGTACAGCGAGCACTGACGCACAACACGAGTGAATGCTTTGGTTCAGCCTCTGTGGCTTCGGACAAATACCCTGAGTCTCCAGGGTTCGGGTGTGGCTTTGTACCATTACCACTACGCGAATGCCTGGCTTGAGGGAAGGATTTCGAGGCACGACCGGCGTCGATTGCTAGGACAGCAGCAAGGATTCTGTATCTCGAACTTCCTCATCTAGCGCAGTTGGATCTGGATTCCCTGCTGCGAATCTTTTCGTATCGGCACGTCGTGGCAGAGGCGCCGTCCACCCGTTCCAAAATTCACCTAAGACATTTGGAAACCGACGTCGCCCACGATGAAGGCCGCTGCCGCCCGCGTAGTGAGCCGAAGCCCGGTCATTTCATCTGAAGCAATGCTCTCTTCAGATTGCGCAAGCTGGCACAGAACAAGGACTTGTCCGGGTGAGGATGTCCAAGTTCCGAAACTGAGCTGAAGCTCGAGGCAATGTAGTACATGGTAGGTGCATACAGAAACCGCCGCAACACGCCTTAAGTTCGCTTGTGCTCTTCGATGAAGCTTCTCTGAGCCTTGTGTCTCTGGACTACTCAGAATGGGCGAAAGTCGACTTACAACGCTTTCATACTCTCCGGTAAGGTGTTACAGCTCATTGACAATAGATGGTGATCTCAACATGCTACGGTTAAACCAAGTAGGACAACAAGGTGGGGGGACATGCGTGTGCAATCCGACGGCCGGTGGCCTTTCGTTGCAAAGCTACTGTTTCGTCCCATTTCCTTCTCTCCTCATGCTCCGCAGCAGCTGACCCCTCAATCTCCGTTTCGTTCGTCTTCCGTTAGCACAAGCCCTCCTATCACCACAGCGTTTCATCTTCCACGGTCGTCCTTCTCTAGTACCGACCAAGCTTACCATCTGGAGCAATTACATGCTTTGTAGCTGTTCTGATGGTTGTCCGCTCCAAATTCGTGAATGCTACAGGCTGTAACCCCCCTGAACTGTGGTCAAAAGTCGATCAAGCTTTCATGTACTGCATCTCAGTTTCACCCGCAAGTGATTGCGGAAAAGACCGGGGCAAGAGACCAATCCATCAGCCATGGCGAAAGCTCCGTCTGGCAGTCTCGCTACGAAGCACTTTGTCTCTAATCCAAACTTTCTAGAACCAACAGCCTGAGTTTAGCGAACAAAAATTCCACCGGATCGACGATCAAACGGGCTCTCAAGGGAGAACTTTATGTTTCTAGCATTTGACGAGATACTCACTATCGTGAACTGCTTGATAATCTTGCCGTTCGGTCAGAATCCTAGCTTGCCGCTGGTGCAATTCAAGAGCAGAGCCACGGACCTTTGCTTTATTCTCGCAGAGCACACCGCCTGTCAATGAGAGCGCTGCTCTTCATATCCGCTCCCTTTCCAAATTGAGCGGTCGTTGTGTGTCATAGCACTAAAAATACCAATACACATAGCGCATCTAGGGCGACAAGTGCTTCCAATTTTGTAGATACATGCGAAGCCATCGATTCTCTTTACAAAATTTTCGAAATCTAGTCTCCTCTTAGAAGGAGTCCTCACAACTCAGATTAACGTTGCAAGGTTGTCGGTTCCAAGGGAGTGGTAGCGCAATATTCGGTCGAAGTTCTTCAGATTGTCTGTTCGAGTAGAGTTTAGAGGCTCACGTGGTCAACCTCTTATACGGCAAGCTCGCAGCGGAAAGGAACGAGCCATGCTACGGCCGCTACCCGAAGAGGCGTAAAGTCTAGAGTCGAACAACCCGCTCCAGACTCGAAGTTGAGGGTGATCGACCTGCCGGTTGCTCAACACTACCTAGTGTAACTAAACATGTGTATCAATGAAGCAGTCTGGTCAAGCCTTCGTGTGTATCATCTGGTATGTGTGCCGTACAATGCATCCCATCTTTCTTTTGGTGGTGCCCCACGGCCCTGTTACCCGTGTTCGGTGTAAGCTTACCGCTAGGTCGGTATTGAAACCAAAGTGGCCTGATGTCGAGCACATCGCAACGTCCCCCATGCTTTCAGCTGCGGTTCAGCCAACTCTCAGCGCCCTCAAGCGACCAAGGCTCCAATGAACTTCAACCGGCGTGAGAAACCCCAGAATTTGATCGCTCGCAACCGAATCTCCTATTCAGTCTGACCGAACTCCTGGGAACCGTGAGCCGCCGCTCGGTCGTGCCCGCCCTGCAGGATCACTCCATGAGACAGTGCGCCTGTTCCATGTCATATGTGACCAAACCACTACTCTACGATTCTTTGGGTGAGCCTCGTCAACTTCCTTTTCAGTCCCCTTGTATTGCCTGTTTCCGCCGCGCGCGTTCTGCGTATGCGCCGGCAGACGGGGCTCCGTGTTACCCCTCTCCAGATTGCGACACGATGGCCACAGGCGGCAAATTGCAACTCGACGAGGTCTTCGTACGTGCTGCTTGTCGACGCTGCTTTCGAGTCAACCGAAAACATCATCTTCTCATGCTGACCTGGTATACAGAGTTCTCAGGACCAACCTTTAAAATCAGACACGCAAAGCATCGCTTACTCTGAACCGACACGCCAGCGGGCGTCGATAAAGATGGAAGACCCGATCGCGGCGACTGAATACACACTCCACCACGGTATGGCAGCGCCTTGGGTTGCCCAGCCACACGAGGACATGTC
>Ga0068629_1000558_pt1 | contig 11184 bp, 9 predicted proteins | sample InSIn3gowninarea_FD_77432 | JGI IMG/M metagenome (GOLD analysis project Ga0068629, IMG submission 77432) | Clean room microbial communities from NASA Spacecraft Assembly Facility at Jet Propulsion Laboratory, Pasadena, California, USA -... ...
ATAGTTTTAGCCTGATTACTTTTATAGACATGCATGCCATAAGGTAATGTTTCTTGATAGATTTCTCAAACTGTTAAATATGAGGATCTCAGATTATCTGAAAACTGAGAATATGAGTGGCAAGACATATTCGCTTTATTGAGCAAATACTTCTTCACTTCATAATCTGAAGAGTAAGCATTGCAAAAATGAAGTTGAAATCAAATACCTTCCCTCTAAAGGATTACCCTCCATTTTCTATTGTACAAAGCTTAAAATTAAGACTTGGACAATGATGTAATATATAACCCTAGGGGAACTCCATTCAACCATGAATACAATTAAGCAGAGAAAATGATAACCCAAATGCTAAGTAAACCCATTAAATTCTTTGATGCTAAGTAAACCCATTAAATTCTTCGAGCAGTTCAAAGGAGAAAGAAGAACCTAGAAAGAAATTACATGACTGAATAGTTGTATGCGGCAGGGGTTACAACAAAAAGTTGTGACGAGTCACTGATGATTTGACACTCGTCACTCGTGATTTACCTGAACAAAACAAAGCATACGAAGGTTCTGTCAATGAAACTAGGGTTTTCTAAAAAAACATAAACGTATAATGACAGGGAAACGATAAAGAATACGAAATGTAACCAATTACATGGCCAAAGCAGTAAAGGTATTATGTGTTCTGGCACTGAAGGAGAATTGTCATCCCAGTCATAGAAAACATGGCATTTGATCTATGAAAAGTATGCACGTATAGCCAATTTACAGAAAGCACTTTGAAAAGGAATAATGAAAAATGAGCATCTTGGGTGAGGAGCAAACCACCATATCAACAGTGAACGAATAATATTGAAGTGGAGCTGCAGGTTCGAGAGATTGGGATGTGGAGATTTATTTGTGCATTAAATTTCACTGCTAGTTTGATGCCACTAGCTGGGAAATCTAGTTCAGTGTTGAGAAAGTTGCAGAAATGGAGCAGTCCTGTGTTAAGCATTGTAGAAATGAAGGTTGTGCCTCAACAATGAGATCAAGGGCGAAGTAACCTTAGCTATGAGATATGGGGTGAGAAACCGTAACAGGTAAGTGGTTACCTCGTTCACCTAATCACCAAGGGGATCATCGCACAGAGATTTTTAATCGTCTAACAAGTGATCAGAGGGCGCAAGAGGGTACACGTGGAAGTTTAGGGAGTTTAGGGAGTTCTTTTCAGAGGGAACGCCATAAGAGATATGCTTTGTTTAAATGCACGATTTACAATCGTGGTATTTGGTAGCACAAAGGTTGCACTTGAAATTCAAAAAATTGAAAGCAGGGCATGTGCGTTTCATTCCACACGATTGTCGTTTAGTGGTTGAGGGGTGGTTTCTTATCGCCACAAGGTGGCCACATTATACATTCTATCCATTCAATTCAGTGGTCGTTATGCATTACAATCCGCGCATAAACCCATTCGGCTCCATAATCTTTGACAACGCTCCACCGACTGGTTACAGAGTATAGTGTTCCTTTGGCTCAATATATGTCTCTATAGTGAATTTGTGCTTTTAAACCGTGCGTTTTTTTTAAGGGAGATCTCTAGTTTTTTTGCAAAATGGTGGAGAGCTTTTCTCAGACGACGGATTTTCCTTTATTTCGATTGACTTTGATTCTGTTTCAAATTTTGTTTCCTAAAAGTTTCATTACATCTATTTCTCTGTGTGGTTTTGTTTCGCACCTGCCCCCCAAAATTCCCAAATCTGGTGAGCGGATTCTGTTGGAAGATATTAATTCCAACTACCACTATTAATGCAGTAGCTAGATTAATCTAGAATACAGCAGATAGTCGCAGATAGTCAAAGTGCAAGTTCTAGAGAAGTCGGCAGCAAGCGGCGGTAGTTGGAAAATCACTATAAAATTTACGGCTATTCGTATGTATAAATTTGCGTGTTTTCTAATGCAATGATGAAGCTCTTCCATGAGTCTTCATGGTTTCTGTCATTGTATCAGAGCACAAGTGAGCTATGTTTGGCAAGAGGAGTGAGGGTTTGGTGGCGGTGGCCAAAGTCGTAACGACTCCATGGTGTGAAGGGCATGTGGAGTCTGCCCGTAGTGTGATGTGTCATGAACTGTGATTGAGTGGTTAGAGGGGGCGTTGAGCTGCTGCCTTCAGTGCTGTCTAGAAGTGTTGTTGTCTTGCTGTGTGTAGAGCAACGTGAGGGAGTGTTGCTGTCCTGCTGGGCGAAGAGGCGTTGTTGAACCTGCACTCTGTGGAGACTAGTGGAATGCCAAGGAATTATTTTGTTAAGCAGTAGCACTGAGTTTGATGTGCTGAGGGTATTCTTGATCAACGGAGTTAAGTGTTTTGTTGACCGTGGAGTGTTCTCCTTTGGCTATGAGTGGAGATGGCTAGAGCAGTGTGGCGCTGTGTTTTGAATATAGAGAGTCCACTGTGAAATAAAACCAAGAGCCGAGTCTATTGGTTATATGGTTGCTGTGAGTCGAAAAGGGCCGGCCAGGGGCATTGGATTGTGAAGTGCGGTGAGCCTGCGCTATTTGATGTTAATTCTGGAGATTTTTTTATTTCTGCCAAGCGGTGTGGAGCCTTTAAAGAGCTAGTCCTTTGTTTTTGAGTTTGCTGTGTATTTGGAGATGTTATGGAGGTGGGGTTCAAGTGTGATAGCGCACTGCCCAGCATGAAAGACCCTGAAGGCCGAGGAGTAGAAACACTTGTGAAGGTCTTAGGAAACGATCTGTGTGTGAAGAGTGGTGGACTATGTGCCACCTGCTAGCGTTGTGAAGTTGTTCGATCCCTTTCCGATCCCTTTGAAGAAATTGTTGGAAAACGTTGATCAAAAGAGTAGGGCAGCGTAAGTGTGGTGCCCGATCACTTTGAAGAAATTGTTGGAATACGTTGATCAGAAGAGTGGGGCAGCGAAAGTGTGGTGGCATCCAGGGAAGTGAAAGGCAGAGCCAAGAGTGGTGCTATTCTGAAGTCAAAGCTCCCCAAAGTTTAAGGAAAATTTGAGCCTAGCTAAGAGTTGTGTGGGAGCGTTGTTAGATTTCCAACCTGTTTTATTTGCTGCGTTCTTTTTGTGTGGCAGAGGTACCCATTTAGAAACATTTTTGAGTCTCGCAGTGCTTTTGAGTTTGAATAAATCTTCGACAAACAATGTGATGCTATGGAAGATTATGTTAATTGATGATCACGAGCTAAAATCTATTCCACATGATTCTGCAATCATTCAGAGTAAAACTTGCTTCTCTCCTAACCCAATTTTTAGAAGTTTTATTGGATCTGCTTTCAAGATGACTGTTACTGTGGAGAATACTACTATGGATGTTGTTCGGAGGCTGTTCATGTTCAAAGATGACTGCATTTTGGTGACTCCTTTACTGGTTCCTCATGGAAAGCGGGGAGAACTTGAATTATATTACCTTGTAAGGGGTTTTGATTTGGAAAAGGTTGCTGACATTAAGTATGTAAGAAAGGAGCAAAGGAATTTCATATGGAAACCTAGAAAAGTGAAGATGAAATTGTACCAGCAAATCATAAGCATAGACCCTTTCACAAGAAGGCAAAAATGAAATGTTTTGTAAGCTATTTTGACCAGTAGGCAAGTTAAAGTTTAAGTCGTCATGATTATGAGTATAGTGTCTTGTATATCGTGCTATAGTATATATTTATTATATAGTTGGAATTAAGGGGGAGTGTTGGAAGATATTAATTCCAACTACCACTGTTAATGCAGTAGCTAGATTAATCTAGAATACAACAGATAGTCAAAGTGCAGGTTCTGGAGAAGTCGGCAGCAAGCAGCGGTAGTCGGCAAATCACTATAAAATTTACGGCTATCCGTATGTATAAATTTGTGTGTTTGCTAATGCAATGATGATGCTCTTCTATGAGTCTTCTGTGTTTCTAATATGGTATCAGAGCATGTGTGTTTAGTGTTGTATGCTGCACTCTCGTGTCAAAGATTTAAGTGATAAGTTAGGAGATATTGGTGAAAAGGTGTCTCACACTGACTTAGTCACCATCATATTAAATGGCTTAATGGAAGATTATCAAATTTTTGTTTCAAGTCTTGAAGCTAGAGAGAAACCCCCTTCATTTGATAAATTGACAGGAATTCTTCTACAAGAAGAAGAGAGGATGAAGAACTTTAATTTGGGCTCTAGCAGTTTAGATTTGGCATTGGTGGCCAAGGGCAAATATCCATACAGAGGCAAGCCATGGGACAAGAACAAAGGAGGCAAGTTAACATGTAGATCGTGATTAAGGGGAGGTGTCAAGCATTAATCACGATCAGTGCCGATCACTGTTCAGTCGGCGTCGATCACTGTTTAGACGGCGCCGATCACTATTCATCCGGCACAGTTAATGTTTACCCGTAGCTGAAAACTGTGTATAAATTGCCAAGCTAAGTAATGAATCAAACAAGTTGTGTTGTGAGTTGTTTGAATGTGTTTTCTGTTCTGTGTTTGTGCGTCGTTGCTCTCTCTGTCAGATTCCGCTCACAGATGCTTCTACTGCCGCAAAAGAAAAAGAGAGCGATACCAGGTAGCGCCACTCTTTTCCGGCAACAATGTAGCTGATTTTAATTTCCACAGCGACTGGCTAGGGATTCGACCGTGGATCTCTTTCTCCCACTCAAAGAATCCCTCGACGGGAATGCTCCAGGCAAGATACTTTCTACCATTTAATTTAAAGAATTTAAAGAATTGCACCTCACAGTTGTTCCAGACGGTTTGGCTCTTTTATTCTTACGGATTTATCTTTATTCTTTAAAGAATTTAAAGAATTGCACCTCGCAGTTGATCCAGGCGGTTTGGCTATTTTATTTTTTATTTTTATTGCAGTCAAATGCAAATTCCTTTGTATTTGGGACGCGATTTCTAATAGGAACTTTTTAAGGAACTCTGTCAACGATGTGATATAGATTATAGTTGTAATTGAACTCTGAGCCCATTGTTTACCCATTCTTTGAAATTGTTCTCTGATCGTCGGCATGCACATTTTTTTTTCCCTGACCATGTTAATTGTCGATAATAAAATAATAAATTATTAACAATAAAATAATAAATTGGTCTGCAAATAGAAAGAAATGGGGAGAGGCTTCACTGTTTTGTGTAATGTCATCATCAATAATAAAATAATATATTGGTGTGAAAATAAAAGGATTGAGAGACTTCACCGTCGATTCAATGGCTGGTGAAACGACCCTGGTGTGATGTGACGAGAAGAAATAACAATCCATGTATTTAAGATGTGCTACATTAACTTTGAAACGTGCATCTTTTAAGAATTTTATAAAGATTTTACAATTTTATCTATATTTCTTTCAAAAATGATGTGGGAACACGCATTTAATTTGTGGCCGGGATGGACATGTCAAGGAATCGACTCAAGTGGCAAACACCGACGTTTCTTATTTATTCGTTGGGGTTTCTGGGTTGACAATTAGAGGGCATAGAATGGTCCGAAAACTTCACGTTTGAATTTGCAGGGTAGCCAGAAGTTTAATTGTTTTTTTTTTAAATTGCTGCAGAAAAGACAAAATACTGGGTTTTTTTTATTAATGTAAAAAAAATCAGTACATGTATTAGTATATTAAAATAATCAGAGATATATAGTGACAGAAAACACATACAATAACAAAAAACAGTCTTGGTATCGTCATCCAGTAGCTCTAGTTGTATGAGAGAGCAAACCAAAATAGATCAAAATTTTTGTAAATGTAACAGTTTATCAAAGTCCATGGTCACACATGGCAGAAAATAAAATGTCAAAAAACATTCAAAACCAAGATCCATTAATTATTATGGCAGGTGGATCTCTCCAATTTCTCTGAGATGTCCGTCCACATATAGAGTGTAATGAATGTTTCCATATTGATCTAATAGTCCAGCTTTTGACAAATTGTCCGCTCCCTTGTTGTCTTGCCTGAGTATGTGTGTGATGAAGAATGTTGTGAGAGATGTCAGTGAATGTCTTACCCTATTGGTCTAAATTGTAAGTAGAGGGGGATCGAAAGTAGTATTTCCAAGTATCCCATCAATGATGGCTTTGGAGTCTCTGTATATGTTGGTGATGTCTAGCTTTTTCTCCGCTGCGAACCAGAGTAAACCCCACAACACTATGATTTCAGTTCTAGTATTTGTTCCAAGGCCCCCATTCCAGTGCAGGTCGTATAATGTGTCGCTATCTAGTTTGAGGATTGCTCCACAACCACAAATTCCCCTTTGTGATGCACCATCAAACCAATCCGCAGGTAGGTTAATCAGTGGGAGGGTTCTCAATTTCACCTTCTACTGATTTACTTCAAGGTCCATGGAAGTGTCCTTCGACCATGTTATGGCTTTGTAGCAAATACTATTGTAATCGATGGGATTTCCATCAAAAGGTGAAATGGTTACTTGCATTCGAGATCTCCTACATAATGTATATTGGCATAGTTATTTCATGTTTGTTACATTTGGACCAGTGGGACATCCTCTGTTCAATGTTTTAGTATAAAACCACAGAGAATTCCATATAATGTGCAATGTTCTTCCATACCTGGGTAGTAGAGTGGCGGGAGAAAAAAAATGTGTTTTGCCTGATTCAGAGCAGTCTTTACGGAAGATGTAGATTCCTAGGCCATAAAATCCTCTTTTCAGCAAATTGTCCTAGGTCAATACTTTGTTTCTCCAAACCAGCCAAGCAAACATAATTAATTTGATGGGGATTTTTAATTCCCATATCTTGTTGAACCAAGAGGTCTGCCAAAAATTGTATCTCATAGAAACATAAAATCTATAGGTTTCAGCAACAATGGGCATATAGTTACGCATTTTCCCTCCCGAAGTGTGGTCACCTTTAGAATTGTAGATGAGACCGGATTGGCTAGTGCCGAAGTGAAATCCTACCATTTGGTTGCGTGGAGTCCAGACATCCCCATTTCAGCTGCATCCTTCCATATAGGACAATGGTTTTGATAGTGCCTTATCGATTGACTGAGAAAGAAATGTGCGTTCCTATTAATGAGGTTAACAATATGTCCCTATAAATTCAGCTCCTGGTTTATGCCTTTTATACCATCTGAGCCCATCAGGTGATGCAGGAGCATCCAACTGAGGGTATCATGGTTGGGGTGTTTGGTCTCAGCTAGGAAGAACAAGTTCACACTCATCTTTTAGTTTCATTTCCATTTGTTGGTTAAAACAACATTTAGGGACTTGTTTGTTTTTATTTTTATTTATTAGGTAAATGGCACTTAGGAACATCATGATTAGAGGAAGGTTGTTACAGCCACCTTTTTCTTTGTTTTTCTTTTTAATTAAACAGTTATATTTCGTACAAAATATATATTTTCCAACAGAGCAAGCAAACAAAAAAAAACAGTTTTCACAACTATGTAACTACCAATGTAACTGCGAGCAGTGGTGAGAAACTGTCTCGAAATAATACAAAAGAAAGAATATCATATTTTGTAGAGGTTCGATTATGAGAGACAGAATAGAAGGAAATAAAAATAAGAATTTCAATTTTGTGCAAACCATCTGTATCCATTTACAACCCTCTATTAATCTCTTCCATTTAACTATTGTGTATTGATCAAGATAGAGCAATGAATTTCATTTACAGCTAACTATTCACCCCTTCCATACAAATACTTTGTGCATTGACAAGGAACAGAGCAGACAAACAACATGGAGTAGCCTCTACAGAATCAGGAGTCTCAGCTTAAGAAATGATCGCATTGCATATTCAGGTAAACCATAGCCATACAAGCGAAAGTATTTTCTTTCTTTCAAATAATAGTTGTGCAGGAAGATAAGTTACAAAAAATACCAGAATGGTAATTGCTAAGATGGGACGAGTCTCATTAGAGATAGCCCATGATAGATCCAGGGTTTGAAGATTCTTAAAATATTCAAGACTGTCGAGATAACATAAATAATATACAAAAAGGGCATAGCCAAAGGCGGCCAACAACAAGCAGAGTGAGGCTCTCAGAACAAAATACCTACAAGAAACCAAAGTGTTGGAATCACAACCAAAATAAAAACGAAACATATATCAACGACAGGGAGCGGCCCTACTAGGTTCACCAGACAACGACAGTCATGGAAGTGGCCATCCCAAGCCACCACCCACCTACAGTTACGGCCAACAGAAGTGTGTTAGAAATTGAGCATATGAAACTGAAGATAAAAGAGCGAGCAATAGCAGGAGAGAGGGTTTTGTAAACTCACCATAGGAGTGGACGGTGCTGGCGCGAATGATCCGGATTTAAACAGGAACACAATAAAATATAGAGATAACCATAATGGCAGATATGCAGCGGAAATAATACTTCATTTCATTAATGGGGAATACTGAAATATGCTTACAAATAGAAAGAGAAATAGCCCAGCTAGGGCGATGGTAGCTTATCTCTGAGAAGAGATGTGTCGGCTACATGCCTATGAACTGTTCCAAACAGTGTTTACAATGAGGCTCGAAGGCCTATTTATTATTGAGAAATAATGAAAAACCCTTCACATTCCAAAACCTAACCCTAGAAGATGAAACGCCAAATTGTGGGCCCCGTTTTGGGGTGAGTTGGACAACCAACTTCCCGGGGTTGCGAATTGGTCGTATTATCTCCGTTTAACGCGCATGATAGCCCATTGGAAAGATCTCTCCGAGGACTATGAAGGAAAAGACGATTTTTGGCAAAAAAACGTTGGTGGTAGATTTCCCAAAAAAATGTCGTTTAGGACCTCAAAACGGCTCCGGAAGTTTAAGACCCGAAAAACTGCTAAAAATAGTAAATTGCGCTATAATTAAAGAAACTGAAAAACTGAAAGAGACAGTTGTGGGGGTCCAAATGGGATAGGTGGGTGGCCACCAACAGCCACCTGGATCAGCGAAGAACCCACAACCAGGTCGTATTCACAGGAGGGAACCCCTGCTCACAAGGAGTGACTACCCTCAGTAAAAATGGAAAATTGTGGAAAAGGAATGTAGCAGGGACAGAGAGCTTACCTTGATAAATAGAGCTGAGGAACCGGTCCCTTGTGACTGCAACTTGCAAAAGAACAACGTAGAGAAAAAACCAGTTAACCAGAAACATGAAACCGACAGAGCCATTGACATAGTGCCCAGGTGAGACCAACCGAACAGTGTAGTAGGAAGGGTCGGCGAAGCTGCCAAGTTACCAGCAGAAGAACCCACACCCAGTTGCGGACTGAACACCATCGTTAACCCTCAACACAGTCGCAGACAAACCATTAACAAACCCTCATCGCGAGCAAAGCAAGGCTAAGCGCCAAAGTGACAAGTGAATGCAGGTGGAGGAGTATAGTGGAAGCGCGGGAGGGTGAAGACCGAGGGCAAGGACAAGTGTCCCCTCAAACTTACCACTATACCCAGCAATTAACTACACTATCAAGCCAAAACAAAATATATGTGTTAATCATCTGTTTAGTGATAATCATAATTGCATTGACTTTATCCGATTGTTAATCACTGCTTAAGTATTGTTAATCTGTGAGCTAAAAGCCCTGGTCCCATCATCAGGGTTTTCTAGCCAGGAGCTACAACATTTCTTTTTTAAGTTAGGATTTTCCAGCCAGGAGCTACAACAATTCCTTTTTAAGTTATTAGCGTAGCAAGGAGCTACAACAATTCCTTTTTAAGTTATTAGCGTAACAAGGAGGATCAACAATTCCTTTTTAAGTTAGGATTTTCCAACCAGGAGCTACAACAATTTCTTTTTAAGTTATTAGCGTAGCAAGGAGGATCTTTTACTAATAAGGTGTTTACTTAGACATTAAGTGTATACGTGTAATAAAGGGTAAATATATGAAGTAAATGTAACAAATGATTAGCTGGGGAAGGTACAACTACTCAACCATATGAAAAATGAATAATAAAGTGGTTGGTTAACCTTCACTAACATCTCTTCTTCTTTGTATGCGTGTGTTCTTAAGGTTGTTGGTAAGATGTATCTCATTCTTGATTGTGTGTTAAAGCCAAGTTTTCAATCATTTTGGTTTCTTTGTCAGGGGTACTAAATCAGATTATAGTAATAATGAATGGTGGTAAATCAAATATGAATGAGATGATGAATCAAATGTTTGAGGGGATGATGATTTTATTGAGGAAATGCCATATTTATATAATATTTTCACACACAATGATTAGATGGAGAATCCAACTAGTCTGCCCACTAGTGTTTGAACACGCCTAAACATGAGTATGAAGAACTTTTGACTAGAAGAATAATCAATGTTGATTGGAATTCTTAAGTGATAATGTTTGAGGATTATCGGTGATGGTGGCCAATGTGCATCAATTGTCCTTCGCATCTAGAATAAAATACTGGCAATGGTGATTTACATATGAGGAAAATACCAACCATTTATGAAATAAAAAAATAAGTACCATTCACCTTTTTGTTTTCAATTGGTCGAGTTGTAGATCAGAGAACGAGTTCCATCTATTGTGATAGGAATTTGGTTAACGAATGTAATGGCTAACTAATGCATTCACATGTTGGTTGTTTACCCATTCTTTGAAATTGTTCTCTGATCCTCCGCATGCACACTTTTTTTTCACTGACCATTTTAATTTTCAATTAAAAAATAAAAAAATAAAAATTAGTCTGCAAATGGAAAGAAATGCAGTTTTCTATAATGCGATTTTTTAAAGCTTTTCAAGTGGATTTTTCTGGTCAAAATCTGGCAGCAATTTATTGGAATCGCAAGTTTGATAGCTAGTTTCTGCACAATCAAAGCATGCCAGGGGTTTTTCAAGGTGCTGAATCCAAATATGCAGTTAAAAAACCATTTTATCTGCAACAAATCAAGTTTCAACCTCAATTTCTTCTACAGATTCCGGAATCTCCAAAAAATTACATTATAGACAACTCCGAAAGAAATAGTGAGAGGCTTCACTGTAATGTCATCATCAATAATAAAATAATATATTGGTGTGAAAATAAAAGGCAAGTGAGAGCCTTCACCGTCCCAGCAATGACTGGAGAATCTACCCTGGGGGGATGTGACGAGAAGAAATAACAATCCATTTACTCAAAATGGAAGACATTAACTTTGAAAGGTGAGTCTTTTTATGAACTTTATAAATATTTTACCATTTTATCTCTATTTTCTTTCAAAAATAATGTGGGAACATGCATTTGATTTGCGGCCGGGATGGACACGTCATGGAATCGACTCTGGCAAACA
>Ga0068629_1000559_pt1 | contig 11184 bp, 9 predicted proteins | sample InSIn3gowninarea_FD_77432 | JGI IMG/M metagenome (GOLD analysis project Ga0068629, IMG submission 77432) | Clean room microbial communities from NASA Spacecraft Assembly Facility at Jet Propulsion Laboratory, Pasadena, California, USA -... ...
ATGTAGTTGCACTTCAATTTATGGTTCGAGGGATGTTAACAATTGCTTTAATTTCATCTTTGTTCCTAGGCAATGGTGGTAATTATGGTTCGATTGCTTATGCGGGGAAGATATTATTTGATCGGGTGAATGTCTCTATGCTGCAAGCTAATATTAATGGCATCAGCATCACCAATGCTTTGACAGATCAAATTGTTTCATCCAAGTCCAAAACTCTTTTAGAGCGTGAGATTAGGATTTGCGATGCCCTGCCTAATCCGGCTGTGATTCTACCTGCTGCACTTTCTGGTAATTTCCCCTTGGATGAGCGAAACAGTGAACTCAATCCAGACCAGCTAGCAGCAACCAAACGGCTCAATTGTTATTACCAAATTAAACGGATGGCCGATAACTTAAGAGAGCAGACAGCACAGCAGCAGTGTTTTGGCATACCTGGGGTGAATAATGCCTGTGCATCCTCAACACGATTTTTGAAAGGATTTGGAGAGCGTTTGCAACAGACCATTAGGAGGGAGTTTGAGAAGCTAAAAGGCGGAAACATTCAAAGCATCGATAAACTTGTCAGCGTTGGGCCAATGTTTCGGGACTACGTATTAGGGAATGCGGCTGTGGGTTTGTTCCAGGGATTGATGTACGCCTTGCAATATTTCTTTGCTAATTTGCAAGAATTGATTCTATTCTTGTGGGCATTGACGGCTCCTGTAATGGCAGCATACAGTATCATGCCATCTTCAACGATTGGTGGTCTACTGCAATGGCTCGTGACTTACATCTCAATCATCCTGTCACAGGCTTACTATCTGATTATTATTGGCATTTTTGCATCGCTGCTGCAATCGTCAGAGAGTTCGATGCTTGGCGACATTTTGTTCCCGTTTGTCTTGGGCTTGGGTGCTTGGGTAATTGCAGCAGGCTTAGCATCGGGGGGAGCGATTATGGCAGCACGGTCATTGACGAATGCAGGGATTACGTCAATTAGCACAGTCGGTACTCTTGGGGCAATGGTGGTGGCAGGGCCAATGGGAGGAGTCGTTGCAGGTGGCGTTTCTTCTGGGATAAGAAGTGTAGCGACGAGTGCAGCGCGTGTTCCAAGTCCAATGAGATCTCGCGTTTAACAGGCGTAAAATCTACACTCAACCAGTAAATGCAGATTCACAGGGGACGCTGCCCTAATTGCTCAAAATTGTTTTACTTCCCAGTTGATTATCCGGGGGGTTGGTTTCGTATTATTTGCCAGCACTGTTATCTGGGTTATGACATGGTAGCGGTAATGGTGGATGAGGAATTGTTAGCCCAAATGCTTTGTAGTTATCGCACTGCCATGTGGGTGCAAAAGTCGAAATCCCAAAAGCTATTTCAATATCTTCGTTCAACTGCTTTGGAGTTCCGTTTTGTTTCCCCCACCGAGCCTAACGCAATTATTTTTCAGGTAGCAGTGCAGCGCTCAATATTTCCAATCGCAATTTATTTTCAATCTACTTATTATCGATTCCAATCGCTCAATCGTCTACTATTCTCTGCATTACTTGCAGGAATCGGGGCGCTGATTTTAATCGCAATAGGACTATCATTAATCCCAGTCATTATTGGCGCAACTTCAGCGTTATTCTGCTTTTGGCATTTTACTGCGCTGCCAAAAATTAAAGGGGTAGAGCGTCGCCGCTTGTTAGATGAACAGTTCCATTTGAGGCAATGCTACCAACTTGGACAAAATCTCAACCGAATTTACATTCTAAAAAACGTTCAGCAAAACTCTTTGCAACTGAGGCAATTGTTGTTGGAGAAAATCATCCACGCTCCCGAATTGTATCCAACTCAAATTAATCTCTATCAAAAGGCAATTCAATGCACTAAATCGTATTTGGAACTGTGCGATCGCGTAATTGATAAGTATCAGATGGCGATTCGTGCAGAGGCAATCCAAATCGAAACGAGCAAATTCTTGAGCGTTCTGGGAGCGAACAAAGCAGATCCAAATATTGAGTCTGATCTAGAGGATTTAGAAAATCAGTTAGTAAGTAGTAACCCAGACAAGCTTTTCGATTACAACCATGAAACAGACAACCACTAGAGAGGCTAGCCATCCACTAAGTCTGTTCCCTGACATTAAAGAAATGCTAATGTGGGGAGAAGTGCAAATGCTCGGTGCATTGCTTTTAATCTTACTCGTTGCCAGGATTCTACGCACCAGTGACAAACTGGCTGATGCACGTTGGGCAGACAAACGTGCAATCCGACACGCCCGCCGCAAGGCATTGGCGCAAATCAAAAATCCCCAGATTGGTAAGGCGACGGCTCTATATTTAGGAGATCCTAAACTTTACCCAATACCAGATGCTCAACGCCACATTGCGGTTGTTGGCGTAACTGATTCTGGTAAAACTACTAGCGCTATAGATCAGCTGATCCGCTCCGCCCTGGAACAGGGGTTCACCTCGTTTGTCTACGATGTTAAAGCCGAACAACTTGCCAAACACGCAGCCTATGCTATCTCACTGGGTTATCAAATTCACTGTTTTGCCCCAGGACTCGCATGGTCTGGTTGCTCCGATCCGATGCGGTTCTTGCGCGACGAATACGATTCAACTACTGCGCGTCAAATCGCCGCGACGATCAACCGTAATATGATGGCTGGGGCAAACAAAGATGATTTTTTTGGCCCTGCCGCTGACTCGTTGGTTGAAACTGTATTATTGCTGGCGAAGGGTAGTGTCTACCCTGACTTACTGATGGCATGGTCAATACTTCAACTTCCAAATTTGGCCAAACGTCTAGCCTATGCTAAAGCAGCACACTCACTTGACTTGTGGGCAGAAGTTGCAGCCACTACTACAATTTCTGTTGCTCTTGCAGAGAAGACTGTATCTGGAATTATAGGCGGTGCGGTGAATGCTTTTAGAGCGTTTATTTCCCGCGATCTGCTACCAACGATTGCCGGAAGCTCAACAATTCCGTTGCGACTTGATGGCAAACACATTGTCTTCTTCCAGGTAGATGAAGAGCGGGCTGCTGTCACCGCACCGCTATGCGCTTTGATGTTCCGAATGTTTCTGCTAGCGAATCTGAATAACTCTTTTAAGCGGATTCAGCCCTTGTGTGCATTTATGGACGAGTGTACCAGCGCCTATTTTCCTGATATTGACATTGACCTAAACCTGCGGCGCTCCTACGGTTTGATTGCCATCCTTGGGTATCAGGGGCGCTCTCAATTGCTCGATCGCTATGGACAAAACAAAGCAGCTAATATTGAAACGGGGACTGTAACTAAAATGATTTTTAAAACAATTGACTCTGACTATCAGCAGATTCTCAGTAGATCTCTTGGAGATAAAGAAGTTAAAATAGAGTCATATTCTCATAGTTCAACTGGTCGCTCTCGCTCGGAAAATATTCAGCGTGTACCTTTGTGGGAATCCTACCGCTTTGAGCAAATGGATCAAGGCGAGTTGATTTTAAAAAATAGCGGTTACAAGTCGAAAAAACGTGCCTCGATGCCAAGACACATCCCTAAAGTCAAGGTGGCGCAAAAGATATTCGATCTCGAACAGCGTTGTCAATCACTATTTGAGCAAAAGATTCGTCCGCGCATGATTCAAAATGCATACAGTACTGGACTACAGCTTGATAATCGGGCATTGGAACTAGAGCTACTTGACCGCATGGCTTACGCTGATATGCTACTGCCAGAACCAGATGAGATCCATGCGGCACAAAAAGCACTTGTAGCGCCAAAAGAAGAAAAAGCCCCGCAAAAATAGGAGGTCTTGATGAAAGGCGATCGTGAAATTGCAGAATTAGTCAACGATGCAACTAATCGCCCAATGGAAGCTTTAAGTCGAATCCGATTACCTAATGGCAGGGGGCAAACGGGGCAGAGCGCACAAAAGCCAGCTAATACTGTTGAAGTAGAGTTTTCACGAGATGCAAAATACCAAAAGCTTTACACGCAGTATTTACAAGGGGTAGAAGCGACTTCTCCCGTTGAAAAAACTCTAGCAGTAGCAAGAAATGCTGCCCGTGATGGGCAAAGTGTTGAAGTGATTGTAAATATGCTTCGTAATGACCCCAAAGCACAACAGTTTGGGGATAAATCAGAGCAGTTTATTCAAACCGTCTCACAAGCTGCTGTCCGCAAAAATCAAGCCGAATCCTCTGGTATCCAAGCCCAACGTGGTCAGAAAACTCCAACTATTGAGCGCTGATGTCGGATAATTGCCTACCGTCAACCAGGCTCACCGTCTTTCATGTTAAGGTGTTAGCGGCACTGCTGATGGCGACTGACCATATTGGTTATGTCATGCAGAACGAATCGCTGCGGATTATGGGGCGGTTTTCGTTTCCTTTGTTTGTTTGGTTGCTAGTTCAAGGGTCAAGGCATACTCAGGACTGGCAACGCTACGAGAAACGTTTGTTGATACTGGCTCTAGCCTCGCAGCCAATCTATGCTGTATTTATCAAATCTCTGTTGCCCTTAAATCCGGTGTTTCAACTATGGTTGGGGTTGGTGCTGTTGAGGTTAATTCAATCACGCCAAATGAATGTCCTGCTGTGGGTTGCCATCATCGGGATAGCCACATTATTCTTTGACTATCACTATTACGGGGTTGGGCTGATTTATTTAACCCATAGTTACCCGCTTTTGTTGCCAAAATCTTTTGGGCTAATAGATTCAAGGATTAATATAGCAATGTGGGTTGCTGCTTTTATTGGACTGCACTGTTTATATGCACAGAGTTACCCCTTGCAGCTTTATGCGCTACCTACTATTATCCTGATGCCCCTGTTGAATACAATTGACGTGCGGGGTTTAAAAGCCCGTTGGTTTTACTGGTTTTATCCGTTGCATTTTGTTCCATTAATCCTAACCAGAGTGTTCTAATGGCTTACAAGTTAACCCAGTATCATCTCGATATAATTAACAAGAATTTGCCGCCCCAATTTGCGGTTTTTAAAGAACGCTATCCTTCCACTGTTTTTAATGCAGCCGACCACTGGAACAAGCCTAAATTCCCTCAAGGATACGTCCCCAAAAGAATTACTATATATTACCAGGAATCGGCTCCAACTTCAGCAATTACCTGGGAGGATAATCGGTTAAAGAAAGTCTTGCTTGAAGAAATTCCTGTAAGTCCAGATGTCACGCAAGTAATGGTCGATAACGTTTGGACTTATATTTGTATTCAGCATCAAGTCTTTCTTGACCGGACAGAAGGTATTCAATTTCCACCAGAGCTAACTCATCATGAATTGATGCTCAAAAAGCTTGTTCAGGCAATGTCGTCAGGTAACTATAAAGAGTTCCAGGGCTAAAGCTGATAGTGCAAACCAATTTTGACAATTAAATTTGTCTATTAGGCTAAAACTGCCTCCCTATGAGGCAGTTAAACAATTGCAACTCAAAAGAATGATAATTCAATCCCAATAATTAACTTTACCCCAAGCAATATAATGGACGAGCAAAATGAGGGTTCATCGGAGCAGAACCAATTAGCAAGCTCAGGTAAGCCAGATCCGATAGAAAATCCCTCACTGCCACTTGATAGCGATAGAGATGGATTAATAAATCGGCAAAAAATCTTGCCCCGTAAGGATTCATACAGCACAGACCCAAACCGAGATTACGTTAGCAACCTAGATGAAGTGGTGCTAGAAACTGACCCAAAAAGCTTAGATACAAATAGCGAAAGAATTATAGATCCTAATGAACTCAATAGTGACGCAACCGCCAACTTAACCGAGGCAACTGAGGAATCAAGTCAAAATATTGTTGGCAGGCAATCTTTTACTCAATATCCTTCTACCCCTACCCCAGATGTCGAATTGAACGAGAATTCGGAAACTTTAGCTCAATTACCTGATTCAGAACCAAAGAGCTTAAATGAGAACACAACTGAAACTACACAGCCTTCTTTCGTTAATGTGTTTCACCAAAGGCTGAAGGAGCGCTCTAACCTAGATATTAACAACGCAACAATTTTCGTCCGCTTTGGATCGGACGTGCTTTATAAAGGAAGCATCCAGGCAGTTGAGCTTAATATCCTTACTCAAGATCAGCAGGATTTGTTGCAAAAATCCCTAGACGATCCTACTGGGCTAAAAGGAGAGCTATTAATTACCGTTAACGAGCAGACAATTTTTCAGATTATTGATGGCGAAGTCAAGATCGATTCATTAGGACTTGTGGGCAACCAGCAGCAAAGCTTCTTCCCATCTCCAGAGCAAGCACAGGCTGTTTCTTCTTCACCCGCCTTCAATCCGCCTGCTGCTTACAAACGCTACCAACAACAAACTCAAGTAGATTCCACTGTCCCTGCTACGCCAGCTTCAATTGATGCCTACGAACGCATTGCCCAAAAGGCACTGAGCGACGGTCTTCATGTCGAACAAGTAAAACAAGTATTGAAGGAAGACCCGTTCCACCAAACCCTTGCTTTAGGCCTAGGTCAGGAGTCTGCGTTACGTTTGACAGATCATTTACTCAATTCACTTACCGACCAAACTAAGACCAATTCACTCAGTTCAATAGCTAATACTGATAATCCCGTTGCTGCCTTAGAGTCGCGGGTAAAAAACCTGGAGTCTTTCAACCAACACCTTTCAAGCCAAGTCGAAATCCTTAGTCAAAAACTAGAAAAGCTGAGTCAGTCAAAAGCATTTTGGTCACATTCACCTGGGCTGAATCAATTCTTGGGCAATGTCCGTGACTATGTTGCTAATACATGGCTAGCGGCTAGAAATTCGCTACGTCAAAAAGCGGGTGAAGTTTCGTTAGCTCTGGTCGGTACATTAGCCCTAGCATCAACAGAGCGTTTTGGCGAACCCACCTCTGGCGGCAATCGTGTCATTGATTCTGGCAATGGTAAGCGTCTTAGCATTAGCCGTGAGGGAGATATAAAGATTGGACAAACGCCTCAACTACAACCAGCATCAGAATATCAGCGATTACTTCAAAGTATTGACCCTAAACTTCCCCCTTCACTTCAGGCAAAGCAGATTGCCTCAAATGCACTTAAAGAAAAATTCACGAGACCACAAATTCAGTCGATTCTGAGCCAATCCCCGAAATTCAAAGAGATTGCCTCAAAGCAGGGAGCCGACAAGGCATTGCAATTTGTTAATGTTACTCTAGCCGCAGCTACTAGGCAAAACGCTATCGAGTCGCAGCCTCAACCACAACGCTCTAGACATCAGCAAAGCCAGCATCAGGCTTAATCTTTTACCACCAGGTCAGTCGATCTAATTACTGCACCTCATGGGTAATTAGTTGCAACTCCAAAAAATATTCAACCCAAAAGGAATTTGTGCAAGACACAGAACAAATTCTCTTACCGTCTGCTAATGTTAGTGTATCACTACCGATACTTCGTCCCTATCAAAAGCAATTCATCGCTGATGCCTATACTCAGATTAGAGCCGGGGCAAAGCGTATACTCGGCTTCAGCGGTACTGGGACAGGTAAAACCGTCATAGGGGCGCAAGTAATTGCCCATGCTGCTGCTAGAAAAAGGCGGACGCTGTTTGTAGTACATCGGGACACGCTGATATCTCAGACACACGAAAAAATTGACTCTCTTTGGTGTAGGTGATTGTGGTTTCATCAAATCTGGTTGGAAAGAGAACAGAGATGCACTGATTCAAGTTGCGTCAATCCAGACTTTAGCAAGACGCGACTGGTGGCATAATTACGCTGCTGACTTAATCATCCTTGATGAAGCACATCTGACTTCTTTTCATGCGATCGTGCAACAGATGATGCAATCAATCTATCCGCAAGCCATTTATTTGGGGCTAACTGCTACCCCTTGGCGGTTATCTAAGCGCGAAAGTTTGGGCGATATCTATGAAAGTTTAGTCTCAGCCCCAATGCCGCATGAGATGATCGACGCTGGTTTCTTGAGTAAGCCGAGTTACTTTAGTCCCAAGAGCGCAGATTTGGAAAGCGTCGGCACAAATGCAAACGGTGACTTCGATGAGGGCGAACTGGCTCTTGCCTGCGATCGCCTTGAACTAATCGAGCAAACAGTACGTGAATGGCTCAAGTTGGCGTATGGTAGACGGACTATCGTATTCGCTATCAACGTAGCACACGCGCGTCATTTAGCCGGGGCATTTAACGCAGCGGGTGTGAGTGCCGCTTGGGTAGACGGAACGATGCCAGAAAAGGTGACAAATCGAATTTATCAACAGCTAGCAACTGGAGAAATAATGGTACTGGCATCGTGCCAAAAACTAGTTGAGGGGTTCGACTTACCTAGTGTCAACGCTGTAGTTCTGGCTCGTCCAACTCAATCTCGTTCGTTGCACTTTCAAATGATCGGTCGTGGGCTAAGGCTTTCGCCCCAGACGGGGAAAATAGATTGTGTGGTAATTGATACCGCAGGTAATATCTTTCGACATGGGTTCGTGGAGGATATTACCCATGTTAGCCTTGCAGCATCAACCGAAAGCTTTGCGGGGGAAGCTCCATACAAAATTTGTCCACAAGAGCATGGCGGCTGTAGCTCAATATTGTATAGCTTTGTAATGGAATGCCCCAACTGCGGATATGTCTTCCCGCAGCCAAAGAAAGTTTATATTGTTCCAGAACTCGAACAAGCCTTGAGTGAAGAGGATATGGAGCGCTATGAGTTGTACCGAGAAAAACTGCGCTGTGCGTACCAAAAGAACTTCGATCCTAACTGGGCTAGTCACATTTTCCGAGAAAAGTATGGCCACTGGCCGCCTGAAACTTGGGACAGAGGAGCCGTTTTCGGGGTCAAACCAACTCCAGATCAACAAGCTTCTTACTATAACTATCTCGTTAATGTCGCACTTAGGAAGGAAAAGCAAAAAGAGTGGGTACAACGCTACATGAATTTAGAATTTGGCTTTACTGTGATGCTAAGCTAAAGCCGCCAGTTTTTTCTAACCCAATCGCCTAGTTAAAAACAAATTCCCCAAAGTGAGAACCGAATACCGAGAACATCATCTTCGCTTCATGCCTTGCAACCGAGGTGAACAACCAGGCTGGACTTGCCACATTGATTTAGCCAATGGTCAGCGACTTCACAGCGATAATACCAAGAGTTTTGACAGTATTGAAGCGGCTCAAAATTGGGCGAAGTCAATGATTAATCTAGCGGATTACCCATTGAGCGCCCTTGGGCAATCGTTAGAGCAGCAATTAGGTATTACTTCTAGTCAGATAATGCCATATGCAGATGCCATGCTTGACAAATATTTACCAAAAGCTACTGCTCGGCATAGATTATTACTAAAGTACTTGATATCGCAGTTTGGTAATCATGGGACGAACAAGTTTTGGGATTACTTTCTGTCAAGGGCTTTTGCTGTAACTAGCTTTAAGTTTCTTAGCCTCTGCCGAGATTTGGTCAAAGCTGGACTGATTAGGTACTGGCGCTTCAATTCTTCGTACTTTATGGAGTTCTACTTGGGGCCAGCTTGGTTGTCATTAGAAGAAGTTACACTTAGCCCAGAGTCATTAGCAGCACTTGCATTGGGAGAGCAGGTAGCGACTTATCGCCCCTGGTGTCAGCAAGATGAGTCATACCCAGGACAGAAGAATGGATTTCCCTGTGCAGATAAAACCGAGAGAAATCTTGATCTGTTCTGGCAGGGACAAGGAATGCCTGCAAATTGGAAATTTGCTCATGATGGTATTGCCCTGGTGCGTATCCCGCTCAGATTACGCTATCCTATATGGCACTCGACTTGGCAGGGCGGCAAGTGGACTCACCGACCAATATTTCTCCGTTAAAGATAAAAGGTCTAAGGGAAAAAAGTAGCGCATCTGTGACTTTAACCATTCTCCTTTGACCCAAAACATACAAGTATTGACTCACCGATCCCAAGATCAAAATGAGTCAAATCACTTGCAACGCAACCATTCAGCTTAAATCTGAGCTTGGGTACTTGAAGATTGAATTGGGATTTGATGTTAAACGATGAGAGTAAAAGTTTTCGCAACGTTGCGAAAGTTTTTTTATCTAAATCGTTTTATAAAAGATTTAGGTAAGTGATCGTAAATAAAACAGAGAATAATAGTAAAACCTTGAACCACAGGCGCTGGTTACACCAAAAATGTACGGTTCGCTGTAGCAGATTTGGGTAATTACCTTGTTTGCCCGTTGATTTGAACCAGGCTAAAACTCCGTGAATCACAAAATCATGGGCAAAGGAGCAGAGAGGGACAACATCTCTTCCCTAGCGTTCATTACCAAGATTTCTATAATTCATGTGATGCATCGCATATCGATGCCCTTTACCAATTGGGAATGGTTGATGTTGAGAAGATTACTGCATAAGGTATTTGCTGCTGCGTCCAACCAGTTTGCTTACTTTTACTACAACTATTGAGAGTTGGGCGGTTGTTCTATCGGGTCAAATACTCTGCTTTCCTGAAAAGTTCTTTCTGTAGGAGCGATCTTCAAGTCTGCGGCTAGCAAATCTAGCCCGTCAATGATCTGTTCTGGTGCAAGAATACCTAAAGAGCGAAAACACCGTTCTCGGTAAGAAGGCTGAGCTTGAAAGTTGTGAATTGCTCGCTTCAAGGGTTCGATGACTGGATAAGCATTCTCGGCCTTGTTAATTGCCTCCTGCTCAATAGGAGTAGCTAGTCGAAGTATAGACAAGTCAATTAAATCTCGTGACAGGACAGAAGTATCCGCCCATCTATCTGAGTTTGCCAGCAACTTCTCGGCAAACATATCTGTCTTATTCAAGCAGGGGACAGGCGACCAGTCAGGATAATCTGGTTTGCCTAGAGTTATGCGCTCTTCCGCAACTATTTCAAACTTAATTGGCACACGCTCGACCACCACTGAGAACCGAACACCGTAACGATTTGTTTGCAGTTCTCCTGGTAGATTAATATTTGTGCGCGTAGCAAATAAAGCATTATACCCCCGACAAGCTACTGCTTGACGCAGTAACTTGTAGCTATCGCCCACAGGGCAGAGAAAGTCAATATCCTTACTCAATCGATACTCATTGTGACTCAAGCTAATTAATGTACCCCCACCAAAGTAGATTTGGCAGGTTTGGAAAAAGTCTGAATCTAGACTTTGCAAAACTGTAAGAATTTTCTGGTGAAAGTCCTTGTTAAACATCTGCTGCTCCGTGAGTAACCAGGAGCCATAATACTTGGCTAAAGCCTTAACAAAACATAATTCCTCTTGGCTAGAG
>Ga0068629_1000561_pt1 | contig 11162 bp, 6 predicted proteins | sample InSIn3gowninarea_FD_77432 | JGI IMG/M metagenome (GOLD analysis project Ga0068629, IMG submission 77432) | Clean room microbial communities from NASA Spacecraft Assembly Facility at Jet Propulsion Laboratory, Pasadena, California, USA -... ...
AACCCTGGTCGCTTCCATCATTTTTCTGAACAAATTCACAAGCAATTTTCTAAGCCATATAACTTCGCACATAGCTGTTCTGACTACCATATATTCAACTTCTACCGAGCTCAAAAGTTGCAAAAGATCCCAATTCAAACAATATTGCCTGAAATTGAAGAGGAAGGAAAAATCATATGGGAACCTAGAGAAGTCACAGAAATAAGAACTCGACAACTTTTAGAGTATCTCATCAAGTGGAAAAACTTACCCGCTGAAGATTCCACATGCGAGGACAAGAATTTTACACAAAAGCATCAAGAACTACTCAAGTGTTGAGGACAACGCTTTTTGAAGGAGAGGGGCATGTTAGGCCCCTATACTACTAGTGTAGCCCCTTATTATTATTAGTAAAACCCACTTATTATATTGATGTACCCATGTAGTGCCCATATTGTTACTATTGTGCCCCATAGAAGCCCACTATTATTATTATTGTGCCCTTACATTATTATTGTTATGTCGGCTATGATTATGTTATGGCCCCTTAGACTCCTATATATAGAAAGGAGGTCTTTTCATTTGTATCATGCAAGAATTGTTCATTTATGTAATGTAAAGGAGGTTGCCCCCTCGAAGAGGCTGAATTCTAAGGCGTTGATCTATCTTTTCTTGAGCTGGTTTCGTAACATTTTCCATTGTTTCTCAATAATAAATAGGCATTCGAACCTCATTCTAACACAGTTCAGAGGCATGTAGCTGCCACATCTCTTCTCAGAGATAAGCTACCATCACCCTAGCTGGTTTCTTTCCAATTCTGTTTGTAAGCATATTTCAGTATTTTACATTAATGAAATGAAGTATTATTTTCACTACATCTCTGTGTTTATGGTTATCTCTGTAATTTTTTGCGTTCCTATTTAAATTTAGATCAATACAGGATTGCAAGAAGAATCTTTAAGCATAATTCGACATGAAGGATATGGGATTGATGCATTATTTTCTAGGATGGAAGTTTGGCAGGAGAATGGGGATATCTTCCTCGAGTGAGGAAGACATGCTATAGAGATCCCGAAGAGATTCAAAATGCGGGATTGTCAACCCATGGCTAGACCAATGATCCCCAACTGGAAGAAAATAGATGCATCATGAGACAAGGAAGTGGGTCACACCTTGTACAGACAACTCATTAGGTCACTCATGTATATGGTCAACACTAGGCCAAGCATTTGCTTCCCTGTCAACACCCTTAGTCAGTTCATGGTGGAATCGAAAAGGATGCATTGGGCGACAACTAGGCACATTCTTAGGTATGTGCGTGGAACAATTAGATATGAGTTGAAATACTCCCAAGGGGATGACATCAGATTGAATGGATTCACAGATGCAGATTGGGCTGGTAGTTTAACAGACCAACAAATTACTTCTAGGTACTCCTTCAATGTTGGATCAGGGATGATCTCTTGGTGTAGTAGGAAGCAGAAGTCAGTATCTTTGAGCTCGGTAGAAGTTGAATATATGGTAGTCAGAACAGCTATGTGCGAAGTTATATGGCTTAGAAAATTGCTTGTGAATTTGTTCAGAAAAATGATGGAAGCGACCAGGGTTTACTACAATAATCAGAGTTGTATCAAACTCTTTGAGAATCTAGTATTTCATGATCGCCCGAAACACATTGATATCATATGTCACTTTATCAGAGACTATGTTTAGTATGAGGCAATACAACTGCATTATGTTCCCACAGGTGATCAAGTAGTAGACATATGCACAAAGGCTCTAGGAAGAGAAAAGTTCATTTATCTCAGAGAGCAAATGGGTATGGTAGAGAATCCATTTCAATAGCATAAGTAAGTGATTTCTCAGTTATAGTGGCAAGGAATGAGAGGGAGTTGCAGTACATATGCAGTGTCGGCAGTGGCAAGGTCAGCAACAATACATATGCAACATTTGCGTAGTAGTTAGTGGGCAACGATGTCAGACACCAACAGTGCAGAGGGAGGTGTTATAGAACAAGGGTGATGCTTTGGCAGGCTGCATTGCTAGAGCACATTCCTTGCTAAGATGGCGTGTTGATTTCTGGTAGCATCGGATATGCTCTAAGTCTCAAATTTTTAGAGAGGCTTAGACACATGTATTCCACAATACCTCGAAATCGTTTTGGGGAATTCCACTTGGACACAATTTTATTAAAATAATTAATTATTTTTAATGGGTCCCTAAGTTTAAACGTAGGAAATTAAAATAATTAATGAGTATTAATCTAAACTGTGGATGTAACTTCTAGAAGAAGTTGAAGATCAAGTCCAAATGATCTGAGCCATTGATTAGAATCTAATTTGGGTCGTTGATTCTCAACTGAAGCATTATAAGAAGGGCAATGATGGGCATTTGGAAAACACACCAGAGGCAAATACTTAGTTACCCAAGTAAGATCAATTTTCTCATTGGTCGAAGTTTGGCAAGAGAAAGTCGAATGAGAAGGAGAGTTGCATGTAAGAAGGAGAGAGAGGACATCAACATCAGTCGAGAGTGCAAGAGTAGAAGACGCAAAGCAGAGGAAAGAAGGCGTAGAGGTTGTGAGGCAAAAGAGGGACATCATAGAGGTAGTGTGATGTTGGGACTGCATAATCCCCACACAGAAGCTGACACAGTGAGACACAGAGGGCCAACAAGTCCTCTCTTGGATCAAAAACTCGCTGAAAAGTATTTGTAAAGTTTCTCATAGAGAATTGTCTTCTTTCCTACTAGTTGTATCTCGTACATGATATTTTTGCTGAAGATTAATAAAGAAACCCTCATCTGTTGCACCGGTTTTCCCACATTGGATTTTTCCGAGAACAATTTTCCAAAATAATTGTGTCATCATGATTATACTTGTGCTAGTATTTTTCTTTGCATTCACTTTCTGCAGTGTTTTAATTGTGAAGGTTGTAGTAGAATTTATTTCGATATTTGTTGTAGAAACACTACGAATAACTTATTTCTAAGTTAATAAGTAGAAGAAATAATATTAATCACTGTAGTTGGATTTCTATTTAGAAATTTTGATAGCCGCCACAGGGTGATCAATATATACCTGTGAGTCTCCACAACGCTAATTGCTCTTGTATTGTTTCTAGAACAGGTTCACCTCTTCACTACTACAGGGAAAAAATCCCTCACCCCTTGCTATCTCAACTTTGATAACCAATTGATCCAAAAAGGGTGTTCCAACCCTTTGTCACAGACAATTTAATATCAAATGAATAAAACTTGTGTACTGCCACAACCTAGACCTCAATAGACTTTCACTGCCACAATTATCGCCTTAGGCAATGATGTTGTCCCAATGACACCTTTGTTGTTTCTTGTAATCACCATTAACACCTTCATTGGTATGGACAAAGCCTTAGTGGATCCCTGTTGCCACCAATTTATTCTCTAAAATGAGTTTGTTACGCTAGCAATGAACTTAATAGCGTGTCATTGGTATATTGAGTACTTCAAGAGTTAGTTGAAAGCCACATTAAGGACTACATCAAGCCCTCACTACCTTAGAATGACGCCTCATATGCTTCGCCTTGCCACATAGGGTATCTTGCTAGAAATGCTTTAGGACCCTTCGTTGCCACAGACTGAATTAATTCTACCTCGAAAATTATGGTAAACAGAATGACGAGAAATGATAATTAGGACGAAATCTTTCACCACCAAAAACAATAAGAGATAAAGGTGTCTAAAAACCCTCTAGGAGGCTCATCTCACAAATAAAAAATATCCACAAAACATGATGACAAAAAAGATTCTCCTCTCTCCTTTTCATAGATTCCCTTTTAGGGTCTTCCCTCATAATTTTAATTTGATGGACTAACAAGTTTCCTTCCATTTTTCTCCAAATTTGGCCTTTTCTACAAGTTTTCCTCCATTTATCTCAATTTACCCAATGTTACCCCGATAACATTAAATAATGGATTCCCCCCTTTACAAATAACTATATTCTAAGGTTAAATAGGCTACTATGTGCCCCACCTTGGGTAATCAATTTGAAGACGACATTACATTAACTAGAGTTATAATCTTGACTTTTTTAAAGTCTTATTCATCATGGTCATGTGGCTAGCCCATTTTCCATTAATAATGGGGGCTAATGTAGCATCCTCTCAATTTATGGTGGTCAAATTAAAAAAGTCAACTTTTGAGTCGCATAATTTTTGCATAGGGACTCTAATTGAGGCAAATCTTGTGCCATTAGAAAGATATCTATGTCTATAATAGAACTAAAAGGTGTTATGGTTAAGCGGAAACGTTTTGCACCCCAAAAATGTTGTTTGGTGCCTCACACTACTTCCAAAATATTTCAAACCCCAATTTACCAAACCAAGGCTCATTGGTAAAAATGATCCTCTAAGCCTATTCCTACACTTTTCCCACTCTGAAAGCTTCAAGATGGATGGCAAATAATATAATGATCTAGTCCAAATCACTATTCATGAATTTAAGTAGATAGCTTCTTATTTCTTAGCATACTCTCTTTTATAAAACTTCAAATAATGGAGTTCTTGATTGTAAGTGTAACAAGGTTTTTTTATCTTCAAGTTGTATTTTGTTGCTTCATGGGAATCCCTGAAATGCCATATGCAAAACACAGGCAAAGTAAAGTGTTTGCGATGTGTGAGGGAAGAGAACCTCCAATGCAAAGTTGAAATATAAGAAAGGCAATTTTCCAATAATTTTTTGAGTTTTTTCATGAGTGGATTGACTGATTTTGAAAAATCAAAGTATCTTTTAACACTGTTATAGGAAAAAATCTTTGAAATTGTAAATGTGAGATAATTAATCTTTAAACAATATTAAATCCAATTTTTATAAAATCTATTGAAATTTTGTAGAATTTACAACTTGATAGGACTTATACAATATATGTGAATCTAATCTACTAAAAGGAATTTCACTAAAGCAAAGTATTTTTAATTTGTGTTTATTAATAGGTAATAATGTTTAGTGGTAAGTTAATCATTACTTTACCTAATATAGGTAGGTGACTCAATTATAAACTCAAACTTAACATCATTTGTGCAAGCTATTAATATATGTGAACGGAAATGATAGGGCACTAAAATATTAGAATGTCGTGGGTTTTTTTTCATAGAGAAGGATGAATGTCAAATTTAAACACTCGCATAGATGACCACTAAAAACAAATATATATAGATGCACTTGAAGAAATACATGAAAAGGGTGCAAATGGATCAATTTCACCGAAAGAAAAAAGAAAAAGAATGAAGCCCATAGAAAAGTTAAACAACGGTACCAATTAAATAAACACTTGAAAAATATTTCTACACATAATTAAATATACTTCCAAATATATATCTATGAAAGTTTGAGTAATAATTGAATGATTATTACAATCCTTATATGTATATAGTCACATGTATAAATGCCTACAACCTTTGAGAAATTTCATTGCTCATTATTATTATTATGGTAAGGTGAAAACTTATTATTATTATTATAATAAAGTGAGACCATAATAACCAGTGAAGTAGTTGATAACAAATAAAGTGATCTTAATTGTCCAACAAATCTCTTTTTTTATTATTATTATAAATAAAGTGATCTCAATTGTCCAACAAAGTTTTTTTTATAGAAAAAGATGAATGTCAAATTTAAACTCACATAGATGCCCACTAAAAACAAATATATATAGATGAAATAGAAATAATAACTAACCACTTACATGAAAAGAGTGCCAATGGATCAATCTCACCGAAATAAAAATAATAATAATAAAGCCCTTAGAAAAGTTAAACTATAATACTAATTGAATAAACACTTAAAAAATATTTCTACACATAATTAAGTACAATTGCATATATATATATATATATATAATTCCATCCATACATATATATATATATATATATATATGAAAATTTTAGTTATAATAACTGAATGATTATTACAATCCTTATATATATATGTATGTATATAATCACATCTATAAATGAGTATGACTTTTCGAAAATTTCACAACTTATTATTATTATGACAAAGGTGAGAACTTATATTATTATTTATTATTAATATAATAAGGTGAGACATAATAACCACTGAAGTTGTTGACTATAAATAAAGTAATCCATGAGGCTAAAGATAGCCTATGGGACAGATTGCTTCTTCATCTGCTTGATGTATTCGGCCCTTTCTCTATGAAGCTTCAAAATAAATGCTCCCAGCTTCTCTACAAACCCCTCTATAAATTGTCCATGTGTTAAAAATTTTGAGAATAACACAAACAGAAATTCTACACTTTTATGACAATAAAATACCTACGTAATAAATTAGTTACGCACAGGGAATTAAAGTTAATCGGCTCCTAGTTTCCAGGACTTGGGGTTCTCTTGCTTTTATCTGTCTAAAGAGGTGAGTAATGATATATCCTCTGGACACAACCTGGGGATACCGATCATTTACAACTCAGTAATACTGATCTTGGAGACCTGATTTCTGTAGCACTTTTTATACATTGAGCAATATATTTGGCAAACACTGGAATGTGGCTTTCTTTTCCACTATAAAAGAACATGCCAAGTGATTTCTCCATTTATGTGTTAGTTAAATGCATTCCATTTCTTTCAAGATTAAGATCTCATTCACATTGGAGCCTCGTTATGATAAACTATTTTTCAGCTGCAGAAATCAATAAACTTAAGTCGAAAAATTGACACAAGATTCCAGCGTTAACTGAATCTTTGTTATAAAGCAAAGTTACAACTCCAGTCCAGTTCTACTTCCCCAAATGATATGCTTGATTTTCTAACAAATATCGTCAGTCTTGACATGTGGATGCAGATTTGTTCATTGTTTTTTATGCCATGCAGATGAGATCCAACCATTTGCATATTTCTGTACATTCTGATTTTTTCACACTTAATTTGACGAGTTATATGACATGTGACTTAGCAGTACCAGAGACAGGAAACTAAAATCACCTTTAAATAGAAAGAGAGAATAGAGGAGTCAAAGTTTGATAAAAGCATATATGCCTTGCAGTTCAGTGGAATGAAAGGTTAAGGTCTCGGGTTGGTGAAATTCTTTTTGTTATGGAAATGTACAAAAACATGAATCTTGTTAATTTGATTAGATCTATGGTGAACTGCAGAGAAATGTTCATACGTGATAGGTTGATTTTTTGTTTGAGAAATTAACATATCGTTCCTTAAATTTATCAAATGGGAAGATAAAACTCATTGCCAAAATGAATTATACAAAGCACCAAATGAAAAACATTGTCACAAACTGTTGGCTATTAACCTTTGCTATTCACTCCCAATAAGCCAAAGAAATAATGATGCCAGAGATGGCCTTGAATTGATCGTATTTCCGGCTGGGCAAATAAATCTGCACACCTTTTTCTTGAAATCAACCTTGCTTTGGCCTATCAAATACAGTTTCAACAAATAATGCTAAATAAAGCAAACTCAGATACATTGACCAACCGTGACCTCGCATTGCCGATAGAATGGTAAGTGAAGATGACATAAGATGAAAAATAATAGCACATATTTAATATACTGGTAGGCATTGAAGAACAAAAAAGGGGCACTTTCTTCGCTATTTCAAAATAAGATCTTTCATCTCAAAGTTTAGCCACGTTTTCATCAGAACGACTTATACGAGCAAACTGAGTACGTAACATCCTCCTCATTACTTTATTTGAGGCTGTCCTTGGCAGAGAAGGAACAGAGGTAACGTAACTTACCTGCAAAAATAAGGCATCCCAGTCAGCATGTTACGAGGAGCAAGACTTGGGGAATAAATTATGTTCATGTCACATGTCATCCAAGTTATAAAAACTGACGTAGAAAGTTAGAAAGTTACAGTAATTTCACCTTGAACAAAGGATTCAATTTTTGTTGTAAAGCTAAGTTGAAAGCTAGTTTCATCTCTTCAAAATTTATTTTTGTATCTGTTTGATCCTTGAGGACTATCACAATCAGTAACCGTTCAGGACCACCCCCCTCTGTTGGAATTCCAATTGCAGCAGTTTCCAATACCCTTCCATCCACACCGTTACAGACACGTTCAATCTCAATTGAGCTTACCTGCAGCAATTTTCACAGTAACTATGCATTGTATTACTTCCTCTAGTCAATAAATTAAATTTTTCCAACTAGTGGAAGATACATCACATCTTTGCAATCGTCTTATTTTCAGTTTGATACTTTGTCTAAGAAAATTTTGTATCTCTGAAAAAGTTCATGTTGCTTGTGATCCAATTTTGACAATGTACTCTAGAAACCACTACGAAGTCTTACCAGAACATATCAATAAATGTACAATGCCACACAAAATGAAAACTTACAGCAAACAAGGTGAAAATGAAATTAAGCAAGCAGGTATGGGTGTTTAGTATTGTTACTCCCTAACATCTAGGGGTAACTTGAGGAGATTGTTTCTCTTGTGTTTCTTATCACAGATACAAGTTCCATAAATGAGGTCCATGGTTCTCCACAGGCAGTTGACTAGAGATGCTACCCACAATTGCTCATCCCACTCCTGTATGATGATTATGACACTTGATATACATCAGGTACATTATTTCATTGCTTCAAATTGGATGTTAATATCTCATGTACTTGCCATAAAAGTGGTGATCAATGGTTGAGACAAATAATGGATCATGATGCTCTAAATTTGTACTATTTGCCTTGTTTCACCTTGTTAGATCCTCATCATCCTCTAGATAAGTTTTGTCACTCTTTGGTTGAATCATACTAATGTGTTGCTTTGAGAGGTGTAGCATGTCCATTTTCCAATTCATATATAACACTTTCCATCCTTCCCAATTTCTGTTGTCCTGCTCTTGGGTTGAATGTCATGTCACAAAATAGGTTTGTGCTTTAGTCGCATGGGAAGGAGCTATAAGCCCAATGCGCGAGTACTTTTTTTTAAAACTAAGTAAAATCAAAAGGAAAAATAAAACTTGAGTAATGCCCCATTCACTATGAAGCCTTTACCCCAAGTATTCATACAAGCATGTCTAAGGAAGGACTAAAGGACGTTGGCAATACTAAGTGGGGGGTGAATCAATATTTATTATCAATTAGTATATTTTTAAACAGAGCATTAATTGTTATTAGCATCAAATAAACATAAACATTCATCAACACCATTCAACAATGCACAACAATAGATATAGTAGACAAAGAGATTTTTTGGTGGAAACCCCTCTGAGACAAAAATCACTAAACACTTTTCAATACTAGTCTTCAAAAGATTTACATCAAGTTTTCAAATCCAACTGAAGGAGGCTCCAACCTGTAGGATGCTCCAAGGCCTTGTTTAACAACTACAACTGTGGGAAGACACTCCAACGCACTGGTTCTCAGCCTCCTACCTAAAGGTGCTCCAACACCTTGTGCACCAGTTGCAACTCGATGGACGCTTCAACGCCTTGTGCAAGCTCTAACCTGCCCTAACACCACCCTACGACCCTGAAGTGTTCTCAGGCTCCAACCTGAAGGACAATCCACTCCCCTGCCTTGCACCACCCTGCCACCTTGATCAGCTGACAGACCACGTTTCACAATTTTCAGACTGGATCCCCCTGTGCTCAATAGAATAAATAACATTAAATAAACTGTCGAATTTTGTCGTTTTGTAATACTTGCACAAAGTCGGCAGTAGATGCAACTTCTTACGTTCAACAATCAAACCCTCGCTGTCAGTCCCAATGTTTTATTTCAACTTCTGCAACTAAAATCCAACCCTACTCGTTGTATATATATATAATAACCCTATCAATAGTACGTCGAATCCACTAACACAATGATCCGCATTGTATCTGTTCTGGCATCACAGTGTTGTAATATTGCAACTACTATCACTATTTACTTGTACCCATGACCACAAACCTAGATGCCACCAATTCGACCTACGCTCAACTGTAAGTTGTATCATTGACGAGCTTGGGATCAGAGGATGCGGGAAACAATATGTTGCAACAAAACCCTAGTTGCTCATAAACAAGTCTGGCACAAGGTCGTTGACAACAATAATATAAAGTTTGTTAATTCTACCTCTACTCAGTGTTAATACCAAAATCCTAACTGTCAATGTATCACTCTACCAATACAATTCTTTTCATTGTGAAATACTCGCAACAGTCTTTAGTACTACCTATTTATTAGGCTATAGCACAATACCAATTCTACCACATATATAAATATAATTCAGTAGCACTTTGTCCTTTCATCATAAGGCCTTTCTCTGCTCAAACACTAGTAGCATCATAATTCGATTTTCTCTCTACAATGACTTAGTGATACATGGCGTTAATGGCTCTCTATCATCTCTTTCATCAAAGCACTACTTTTAGAATTCAAATTGATCTAAAATGGAGTCCACAAACCTTCAAAGTATTCATAACCATAAGTGTTCTACAAATTGTTTATTTTCAGGGAATTTTTGATAGCCCACAAAATTATGCAAATTATTCTACAAAATAATAAAACAATGTAAACTTTGAAACGGGAACTGATACTGTTACCCGTTTCGTAGAGATAGCAAAAAATGACCCGATTTTCAAAAGTGGTGATGCAGAATACACATGTTTTTTTTAGAACATGGTTTTTAGAACTTTAATTTTTTTCATGTGCATTAAGTTTTAGAATGGTAGTGATTTTCATGTTGATTTTAAAAAGTGAGTATTTTGCATCACACCCTTTTTTTAAAAGACCTATTTTTTGACTTTAAATTTTCTAGTGTGTGAAATGTAAATAATTATTTCGTAACCCTTTTTTTAAAAGACCTATTTTTTGACTTTAAATTTTCTAATGTATGAAATGTAAATAATTATTTCGTAAATTTAATAATTTTGGAAGTGATCTTCTTCTTCATATTTTCTAGTTTTTATTTTTTTTATTTTTATTTTTGTAGTGGGGCTTTTATTGATTTGCATATTTAAAGAAGAAGGTCGATATTTCACATTTTCGATATTCTACATGTTTATACATCATTAATTAAATTTTCAATCCACATGAAATAATTGTCTCTAAAAAACAAATATAAAAATATATATAAAAAAGACAAAAACAAAAAATAAAAAATGTTAAAAAAAATTTATATAATAAACAATAAAAGAATTTGGAAAAAAAACAAAATTAAAAATATATATATATATATATATATATATA
>Ga0068629_1000566_pt1 | contig 11150 bp, 10 predicted proteins | sample InSIn3gowninarea_FD_77432 | JGI IMG/M metagenome (GOLD analysis project Ga0068629, IMG submission 77432) | Clean room microbial communities from NASA Spacecraft Assembly Facility at Jet Propulsion Laboratory, Pasadena, California, USA -... ...
GTGATTGTACCTGGATTGGGAGCAACTATAGGTCGTTTCTTGACACGAAGCGGTCTCTCCATCCCCACCTTTTTTTAAAGTAAAAAAAAGGGAAAAAAAACACTAAAAAATTGGGAGGGGGGAACCAAAAACTTAACTCCGACTTTCAGAGGATCAAATGAAAGATTTATAATCTAATTATCAATCCTATTTCTAATGGTTGCATCATTCATCTTTTAGAATTTGAATTGGTAAGTGAATGACTTGGTTGGAAGTCATGGATTCCATAAATATTTTTGGATCATTCTTATCACTTGTGAAATCTTAAGATAAGTAGTACAAAATGTTCCACTCTATAAACAAATAATAATTTATATATAACAAAAAGTTTGATCAACATAGTGATTAACATGCCAAATAGAGCAATTAACATGGGTAATGCTATAATTGAACATTTATTTGTTGTCGATCTGCATGTAAACCAGGGATTCCTTTACCGCCACATAGACATTACTATGGGGTAATTGGGAGTACATTATGTAAAATATAAAAATTTAAATTGACCATCTTTGAGATTGAAGAGTTCTCGGTAGGTGGCATGGCATCTGAATTGAAACATACCATTTGTTTTTATTATTTTGGCAAGTTATTGCCAATGCATATAACATGCTATACATGTCTTGGGGGTATTTATCTCAAATGCCATTCTTAACATCTAAGCTCACATAATTTCTTGTGCATTTTTCTTGGGTATATAAAACTCCTAGCTCTGTGCATTTCTCTCATTCACATGTATCCCATAGTTGTTCCATATAAAATGTGTGGTGATCAATTCTCAAAGCCCAAATTTTATTCCCCTAGTGATGATCATGTTTTATGTATGAATGATCATGTTTACAGTTTTGCAGTTTCAAATTTGAATGTTTCAATGTTCATATAGTTTTAAGTATTTTATCATTTGTGTGACATGACAAGTTTCATAAGTTTCTTTTTTTGTATCCATATATTTTTATAACCCTAAAATTTCTCACTCCCCCTGTATCGTGGAATTTTGAAAAATATCGTTTTCCGTAGCCGTTCCTGTCCCTACTCCCTTTTCCTGGTAACTTAGCACATATTTTGTATTTAAATAGATATAAGATTGCCAATAATTCATACTAGATGAGAATCTAATCACAATGTAGTTGCACGGAGGAGGTGAATTCTGACAACAGGTGTGCAAGTCTGCCTTAATTCCCAGGTGTAGAGGGCACCCAAATGCAGGCGCAGAAGCAATCGATGGGGTACAGAAGAACCGGTGCAACTTTAAATGGCAATGATATAGATGGTTCACGGGCAATACATGGATAACAGTGAACAAGTTGGCAAGTCACAGACATGGAAACATCTTTTTTACATTCTGCATTGCCATCGACTTTGCGACCATTCTATTCAATCAACAGATCTGCATCTTTTATTGCCATCAGCAAATGACAACAAGGGAGGCCAAGGAATTTTAGAAGAAAGTGATCAGAAATGCAAGATGGCTGAATATTACATTTCAATAAAAAAAAAAGGAAAAATTTGCAAAACAGAAAAAGTTTTACACAGCATATTCTAATGGTTGTATTTACTGCTTGCCAAACGTGTGGATTCCAGGACAGCTTCTAAATTGTTGTACATAGTCTGAACCATCTCACAACTTGGTCAAAACCCTATAAAGTTAGCCAAACTGTATGCTACTCTGCAGTAGATCCTGCAGTATCATGTTCCTTCATGCATAATCCTCATTCTGCAGGAAAACAAATGCACTACTATGCATAGGTCAACTCCAAGACTATTCTGACACTAAAAGAAGGCTCCTTGGCATAACTTATGCTAAAAGATCCTCTAATAATATCCTATATCTAACGAAGAGAGGTTCCGATTGTGTGTGCTAACCTAATCCCCAGTATTACAGAACTTCAAAAAACAAAGGCAAATGTTACTGAATGATAATATAGAAAAATAATAGTTAAAAGTCATGTTAGAAACATTTCTTCTATTTAGCCGCTGCAATAAAAAAAAAATTTTAAAAAATCCAAAATCTTAAAATAATGTCTCACAACTACAATACCTTAAGGTAAGAAAGTTTCATGCTTCCATATGCCAGTCCAACTGTGAATGCAGAGACACGTGCTACCTGCAATCCAAGACAGACTTAGAATCCCAAAACTGCCTAAAGACTAAAACATATCAATCTTTGCTCTTTTCATAATGCTTGGATCTGCCTACAAAATGAAAATACAACAAAATATGCAGAAAAAAATCATACTAGTACATACACCAACCAGAACACCAGTTGATAATGAATAAGCAGCAAAAATGCTATCTAGAATACTAAGGCAGAGAAGACAGCACATCCAAAAGTGTGGGTGACGCTTTGCATTTCCAATGATCAGAAACCAGATTTTTCAATAATATATTTTCTTTCCTGAAGCGTTTCCTGCATGTTTCTAGCAAAATGGCATCTCAAGCATGTAAGCCATATACAAATAATGGCACCACAGGAGCATATGCAGCAGAAGCCAATAATCCAAGTGCAAAGCTAATTTTAAAAACGATGGTTAAGAGGGTATTTATTTTGCAAGCACCTCAATTGACTTTTAGACATCACAATAATAGAGTGCACCTAACTCTGGGATTGGTATTGATGACCAAAGCGTACCTATCAAAACATGCACGACAGACTCCAATAATAATAAATAACAGCACAGAATAAAGAATAGAATTCAGCATATACTTCTGTGATCAAATATCAAGAAGAAATGGGTAGCAGCCCATGGACCATGTCTAAGGTTGCTCCCTTGCAAACTCTTTCCGGCTCTGCTCTGATCTCCTTGATATGGACTGGAAAACACTTTTTATTGTCCTCAATATTTTGATTAACCCTAGTTAAATGGATAACCCAGGTAGTCTTTTTATCTGAGGCCAACTTTCAAAGATGCCACACTCCCCCATATAAATAGACACTCAGGATACCATGAAAAAATATAGTTATTATTTTGCATTCACTAACTTTTGGATTCTGCCATTTTTAAGGGGTTTGAACCCTTGATTTCAGTCTTTAGTTTCTAATTGATATCTCAAACTTCTTATACTTTCTGCATCTTATTTGTATCTGTGATCCATTTGGTACCAGAGCTAATTTCCTCCTGCTGAAAATAGGTATCATGTCTTTCCTGCTGTGCCACTGTTATGTGTGCTTTAATAGAAAGCCTCATCGCTATAAGTTGAACAGGGAGGCTCAAAGATTTCATGCCAGTCATTTGGCACCTAAAGCAGAGAAGATTCAGTCACAAGGCATTTTACAGTACTAGTGTGGTCACATCACTTTCCTAACTTTTGGTCACATCACTTTCCAGTTTCTGATGGCAATGCAGTTCAGTATCTGGTCACAAGAAGTATCCTGTTTACGGTCGCAACACCATTTCAATTATCAGTCACAATGCAGCCAGCCATCAAGCAATCAAATACAGCAGATTGTCTCAAGTATTAACTGACCAATTAAACAAATGATTAGGCATAAAGAAGCCACGATTTATGTTAACCAAAGCATGCAACCTTTTGTATCCGCCTTGAAAGGGCACTTGTAAACCTATTTATGTGTAAATCACAAAGGCAGAAATCATTCATGTAAAATTGTGACATTCAATAATTTGCTCTCTTGTATTCCGCCTTACTAATAAAAAGTTTAAGCAAATATTCATCTCTTTGATCTGTTCAACTCTTTTATGACTCTTCCACAATTATGTTCTAGTCTGTCTCCTTAATGTGTGCCTATTCTCTTATGACCGCTGCCTTCGGGGCCTAGGAATGCAACCATGTTGGTGAGAGCAGCAAAGTAGGGTTCCTATGCCTGTCAAGGGTATGTTGGCTAAGTATGATGCTTACTGCTTATTGACAGCATTAATACGTTACTGTAGCAGCAAGTAGTAAACAAAGATGAAAGATCCCTATGTGTGTGTGTACATACATACATACATACATGAGTGTGTCTGTATGTATATATATGTGTGTACATACATGCATATACATATAGATGTATGTATATATGTATGGATGTATATATGTATGTATGCATGCATATGTGTGCACGTATGTATGTATGTATACTATATAGCCATAGCCAAAGGCATCTTTCACCCTTCCTACAATTGTCTACCCATTAAGTGGATTCCTCTGGCAGGGCTGAATGACTTCACTTGCTGCAGATTTGCCAGAAGCACCAGACTTCTTGCCATTTCCAGTCAAGTCAACAACTTTGATGGCAAGGCATTTAAGAACAGTTACAGGACCAACAGGGTGTCTGCACCAAACAATTGGCATTCTTTCTGATCCTGAAGGACAACCACAGTGCTATCAACAGGTAATTAAACACCTGCCCAGAACTTTGTGTAACAATCAATTGCAGCTGTGTAGTCATAACAATAAATTCAACAAATATTGGATCAACTGTCAGCTCCCATTCCATAATCGCATTTCCTCATTGCAAGATAATCCCCCCAATTCCAATTCCAAGTCACCTTCCTCATTGCCAATGTGTCTGATATTGAAGATTCTTTCTAACCTAAGGTCAAAAATATTTCTTACAGCCATTTTAACGAAAAAAGCCATGGTCAATTACTTGAAGATTGTATTGACTTAAACTGGGACTAATTAATTGTTGAAGGGCAATTTTCTATTTGGTGAAGTAGGTTGTAATTGTTAAGAGGTCATACTGACTTCAACTGGGGCTAATTTTTGTTGGAGAGTTATTTTCCATTTAAAGGAATGGGTTGTCATCGTTAAGTGGCTGGTCCTTTATTTCCCATCAGTTGCCGAACACTAAGAAAGGAATGTAAGTTCTAAGGTGCAAGCTGTAGCTCATTCTGCTTCATCAGAGGAGATAATGTCTTAAGCGATTTGTCCCTAGAGAAGAGGACACCGTGAGCTCAAAGAACATCACAAAACATGCAGTGGGTCTACGAGATGACAAATGAAAGGAGACTCAAGAAGAAGTTGGTCAATGTCAAGACACTTTGGATATGTTCACAACTGAACTTAATAACATGTTATGACTACAGGTAGGTCATGCATTACCATTTTTCCAATATGTTCAACATACAGGTGAAATACTACCAACTAGCATCACACCCTGATGAGGGCAAGATCAGATTGATGTACCAACATTCACCAAAGAAGAAGATGGTATCCATTCTAAGGTATGGATACACAAGGTAGGAACATACTTCAAGCTAAATCTTAAAACTGGGGAAAGGGTGCAGCTTACGACGTTAACCCTAGACCACCACTTGGCATATGAAAGGTATCATATTCTGGAAGCTGGGACTAAAGAACAGAAACATAAACCATTCAAATCCTGGTATGAATTTTCATTTGCTTAACTATTATTGTTTCGCATGATACTAATCAAGCGTACTTTAGCATGCTTTGCAAACTAAGACAAAAAGAAGTGCCAGTGAGTAGAATAAAGCATTCTTTCAACTATCTTTCTTGATAAGAAACATGCCAATCATGATACGGATTTGTTTTTACATGGACCAATTTTTTGAAGAATATCAAGATGTTTGAATACAAAGGCCACATTCACTTTGACAGAACAAAAAAGCTAGTGCTCTCTTTCAAAAAAAGGACTATGACAGTAGGAAGACAGAACACAATCCCAAACTGACAGATCGAAAAAATGGAAATCAGACCATTCCAACCAGGAGTCAAGGCAATGAATCCTCTACGAATGAGAAAAGGTGCCATCAATTGGCACCTCGAGAGATGGACAAATGGCACAAAAAGGGGTTATGTTATTGATGTTGAGAAGCATGGAGCAGGAATCTCAAACGATAATTTAGTAAGCAGGCATTCTACTATACAGTTACAAGACTCCCAAAAATGAAGACTTAGGAGGAAGTCATTATGATGCTTAACCCCATGATAACAATCTGACCATAGTACATGACCATCATTTTAAAATGTCATTGTCGGTTGCTATAGGGATGGCCCAATATGACACATTAAATTGCATGCATTGTCAAGAAGGAATAGAAATTAACATTGGTGGATTCTGAAAATTCCCATAGCTTCATTCACAAGAGAGTAAGATTTGCTTTCCATATTATCCAAACCCAGAGGTATCAAGTAATGATGGTCAATGTAATTAAGGTACAAGAAGATGGTACCTATAAATATGTTAAGCTGCAAACACGAGACTCTGATTTTGTAGATTGATTTCTTGTAAGGCCAGTGACAGGTGTTGATGTCATTTTGGGTGTTTGACGGTTGAAGGCACTAGTAGAAATCAGATTTGGTTTTAGCAAGCTATACATGAAGATTTGGCACATTAATAGAGAAGTCACATTGCAAAGGCTTTGTAACATCTCACCTCAAATGAGTCTCTTCACATAAAATGGAAAAGTCGATGTGGAAAAACCAAAATGGCATGGCATGTCAACTATTTTATTTGCATGTTAAAGAAGAATCAAATTCTATGGAGAAGTAATAAACTCAGATGGGGAGATTTTCCAATTTTCCAATAGTATATAAGATTTTTCCGGCGGGCCAATGGATTGCCATCAAATAAGGGCATGAAACACATTATTGATAACTCCAATAATGAGAAAGTCACACCAACATCCTTATCATCATAAGAATGAAACAAAAGATTATGCAAGAACTACTAAAGCAAGGGATTATCACATATGTTAAGAGCCCCTTTGCAGCACCAACAAAAAGGATTACTTTCAAATGTGTCGGGATTGTAAGGCCTCGTTGACTAATAACAAGTCCTCAGCATTGACCATGCTCCCAGCAATGGTTTAGCAGTCATTCATGAATATTACAACATGCATTAATTATAGAAAAGCATTATAGGAGCATTGCATGAATATCAAGACACAAATTGGGGTACAATATCTTATTTATATTACTTCATAAATGGCAATTCATGAATACAAAACTCTAGAGAATGGCCTCTCACACCAAACCCTACAATCTTATACTCTGCTCTAAAATTTGAACTCTGCAATCTCCTATCGATACATTTTCTCTCTTGACAAATGCAAGTGACATGACTTTTCATTATGAAGTGTCATAACCCTAACCTTTGAATTTTCATTAATCGCTTTTGACCTTTCATTTATGACTTCATTTAATCTCTCATCATCGAGGCTCATTAATGCTTCATTATTTAATGCCTCTTTTATTGCTTTTGTTGCTTTTTCTACCACTACCATAGCACATGTATATAGTATAGTTGATCTCCTTGCTAAGCGATTTAATCGTTTTGTCACCTCTTGCAACTTCCCTTCACCAAGATGGGCAATAATCTGTTGTCTAACTGTTGACTATGTATTAACTCACTTACCCACATGTACTAACTAAAATCTGGCCTAAGCCAACTCTTCTTCTTGATTTTGTGGGTCTAACAACGAATTTTACTTTTCCATAATACTAATCTATCTCTTCTATGACCCATCCACATCTTTCGCAACCGTTTGTTTGGAATTGAAAACCTTCCTAACTAGCAAAATACCTTATGGGTTCTTTGTTTCTTTTTATGAAGTCTTATATTTGTTGGACTTGGTACACTATTGCTTACTCAAACCGATAACTATACAAGGTGTCATTATGCTTAACTACTTTGTCCTCCCTAGTTTGATTTATATTGGTTAAGGCATTCCAAGCAATCTGGTTTACTATTTCAATGTCATTTGATTGAGTAATTATTTTCTTCCACTGAAATATCATTGCTTCTCTATGAGTTGTACCATGTTGGTCGATTATGTTCATAAACTTCCTATAACCAATCAATCATAAAACATTCGAAGTCGTCATCATTACAACTATTGTCTATCTCAATCTCACCCCATGTGTTGGGTTCATGTACCTTATCATTCTTTGCCATGCAACAATATACAAAATCCAAATGTGAAATAACAATGTCCTCGATACTTATCATGCTCGATGCGCCATCCTTAACTTTCACAAAGTCTAGCCCATCTGCAGCCATCTATAGTGTTACAACTTTCTCGTCTTGCCACAAGGTGAATACATATGTCCACCAATCTTGTATAGCTCTAGTTTCATGTAGCCACTCTTGTTCACATAACACAACATAGGTTCAACCCTTTGTCGGGCTGTGTTTAATATCGTGAAATCCTGTAGGACCATTATTCACACTAGAGTAATAAGAATGTTTTCACCTATTCCCAACAATCATACTTGGGTTTGGTCTACCATAGTAAATGTATACTGTGCGAGTGTCATGGCTAGACTCCTTATGGCTTTCCAAGTGTTTTTGGGCATCACATTCACCACAGATCCTTTGTCTATGATAGTTTAATCTATTGTCTAACCTAACAATTGTATGATTACATGGGGATCTTGGTTGAAATTTGTTTGAATGCATTGTACTAGTATTGCATCATTATTTCTAGTAAATTTGGTCATCTTCTTCAACTTCTTCCATTCTCAAAGTTTAAAAAATGGTAGATAATGGCATGCTCAACTTCAAGTTGTCCACAAATTGCTTCAATACTTGTAATTTATGGGCGTCAGTCGAAGTCGTTAGTATTAACAATCTTGTGTCTGTAATAGTTTCCACAAGTGTAGGTGTTTCCTGCTCATTTTCTCTAGATGGTGTTGTGATCATAGGCTCCTTAAGTTGCTTGCAAAAATATAGCTTTGTGATTTTCACTTTGCTTTCAATTCTCTCAATTTCTTCTTGAGCTTTTTTAGCTCAAAGTCTTTATGCTTCTTCCTCGGGTTTTCTCACTTCCTCCCACTTTGCCTTTAGCTTCATAGTCCACTGCTTTGAGTGCTTCTTTAGCTACAAGGAAACAATCCTTCTCCTTTTTTGAGTTGGGGAAGTCCATCTTTATTTGTTTTGCATTCTTTGTCTTTTTCCCCAATCTAGTGCACACACTTATATCGTTAGTTTGTTTCTCATCAAGCATCTTATTTACTAACTTGATGAGGTTTGTTATTGATTGAAGGAGTCCTTTTTCTCTATGTTTTTTTCTTTCTCCTTCTCAATTTCATAGGAATGCAACTTTGTATATAGATCCCTATGAAATTTCTTTGTCATGGTACAGCTCGATGTCTGCTTCCTCTGGATAATGTATGTAGAAGACGCTCCTGCTGAGAGCCTGGTATATTTTTGCAGTGTGTGTGAAAACCTCAATTTAGTAAATGGAATTAATTGATAAAGGCTTTGAGATGCCAAACATTATCTTAAAGATTGCCTCATGTCAAACAAAATAAAGCTTCCATTTTCCAAGTGAACGTTCTGCAATGTGTCCCCAGGGAATTGTTCCAGCAGTGGAGGCTATGTCCTTTGACTGGATCAATGAGAATAGGGCACTACCACCTGTAAGGCTATTCAAGAGCACTAGGAAGAATTTGTGGACTTCTCACGTATTTCCACAAATTACTTCATGGAAAACTACTGCATTCGGGACTATTGGGCATTGCCGCAGGGTAGATCATGCGGCATTGCTACATCCAGTGCTATTCAAGGCCTCGGTGGCAAATATCTTGTATTTCCGCCGTCTAGTACGAAGATCTGCTTATGATTTTGTTTGTCTAAAAGTACCTACTGCAGCTTCGGACATACCAAAAAATTTGCCATTCATTTATTTTAAAAAAAGGCATGTTTGGTTTAGGGGTTCGCAGCGGGTCTGCCTCACAAAGGTATTTAGCTCAATGGAGTCACCATAGGATCACACTCCGTCAGGAGGATCTATCTCCGAGGTCAGCACTTCAACTTCTCAGAGAGGACCCCATTGTGTAAGAAGGGTCTACCTGTTGGGGAAGCTGGTCCATTCCACACCGTGATCCAAACCATAATCCAGTTATCGTTTTACGTTATTTTGAATATTTTATGCATGCTAACTATAAAAATCAACAGGAAAGCAGAAAAGTGTCAAAAAAATTAAAAAAAAGGAAATGAAAGGGGGATATCGCAAACCCCCACGAGGCTCCAATGCAAACTTATTTAAAATGAGGATGTTAACTGGCAAGGAAAATGAAAAGAGATTAGGTTTATCTAGACGAAAGATATTAAAAAATGGGAAAACATACGAGAGCAAGAGCGCTGGTGCCCGAGTAAGGGCCTGGCCCGGCCATTGATGAATCGAAGCAAGGATCAGAGATTGCCGGTGGTCGTCCTTTGATCTTCAGCACCTCTGCACTCTCCTCTTTCTTCCGCGTCTCTCTTAGCTAGGGTTTATGAACATTCATGTAGTAGTGTGATAAACGACTGCCCTTAAAGGAAATGTTAAGTTACTAGTATTAAGGTTGAACCTATTGCTCTCCACGATTACTTATTACTTTTTCAACCCCACTTTCCAAGTTGGACTAAATTATTCACCTCCCAAGAAGTAAGGCCGCTTAAATTATTCAACTATGCACAAGCTTAGAGAGCAGTCCCATGGAGCAAGAGTCGGATATTTTTACAACCTCTTCTGCTCTGCAATTTCAAGAGTGTTTGGTACAATTCTTTCTAAAATTTTAGTCACATGTAAAAAGATCAATTTATTAAAAGAATTGTAGGAAATAAATCATTGGACGTTGCAAAATCAAATCATAAATGGATGGTGAAAGCAGGATATCTGAAAAGTCGAGATTTGACCAACTGTGAGAAATTGGACAAGTGTTGATACAAATCTTCTAAATTGTAGGAGGAAAAATATAGCCCCTATGTTTTACAAGAAGTTGAAAAATGCTACTTTTTTTTTTAGTCGCTTCGAATTTTTTAGAATTTTAAGCGATAGCAGAACCAAAAATATCATGTGACCTGTTGTTTTGTATAATTCAATCATGTTCTTTCCTGTTTCCTACTCCATAGGACCACGCTCTTAACATGTTAGTCATTTTGGTTATGATGTTGCAAAAGTTTTCTCAAATAGCCTTGTTGGAGATTTTTTCTTTAATATTTCAAATAATCCACTTATATAAGTAAGTATATATTAGTTATATTATCTCATTAGGCTATATTGTTAGTTGATTAATATGTCTCTTTTAAGATTTGAACATTTGTTAATGTGATGAAAGTGATTGCTTTTTATCGCTTGGTTAATGTCAGGAAAGGCCATAATGGTCATTTTTATTTTTGTGTGTTGTACACTTACATGCCATTTTTTATCTTTTAGAATAAA
>Ga0068629_1000567_pt1 | contig 11146 bp, 6 predicted proteins | sample InSIn3gowninarea_FD_77432 | JGI IMG/M metagenome (GOLD analysis project Ga0068629, IMG submission 77432) | Clean room microbial communities from NASA Spacecraft Assembly Facility at Jet Propulsion Laboratory, Pasadena, California, USA -... ...
ATGATCTGGGTATTGGAATAAATTATATATTTGAAAACTAGACTCTGAGAACTACATTTTCACCCTTGGGACCATTTTCATGATTTTATGTCTAAGTGCTTCAAATTTTGAGATCAATCATGCCAAAACCTAAAAATCAAGAAAAACACATCCACTTTTTGGCCTTGAAGTGGACCCAACTTATTGCAATCACCCATTACTCCATATACCCTTTTTAGCTTTAAAAAGAAACATTGAAGCATTAAATCATCTTAGCAAACATTAATGTAGTCTTCTCCTCAAACCTTTCATTTAGGTTTCTTAAGTGTAATATTTTTAAAATGTTATGTTGAGGATTATTCAGTGCTTTCCTTTTTAGAATGGTGCAACTAGGTTTATTTAGTGCATTAGATTTAGAATATTTTCTTTGATGTCTCTTTAGTGCATCCTTTTTAGAATAAAGCATTGAGGTCTCTTATGTGGATTCTTCTTGGAATAATACACTTACATCTCTTGAATGTATTCCCATTGGACTCTTGTTTTGAGGTTACCTCAATGCTTCCTACTCTTAAATGTTGCACTAAGGTTCTATAATATAGTTATGGATACGTACTAAGGTTACTTTAGTGTAGCTAACTTAAGGTAATGCATTGAAGTTCCATAAAAAGATTATTATTCAAAATAAATACATTAGCCCTTATTTTAAAATTATTAAATATATGTTGTAAGGTACAAAATGGTAATAAGGAATAAATATACATCTTTCATATAGTTAGATTAATTAAGCATATAAGACCATGCATTACTATTATTAAAGTATCCAAAAATGCAGTATTTTGATAAGGTATTATGTTGAAATAAGGATATTATTTGGTTTCAACAATCTTCCTTAGCCTTTTTCTAATTTCTCTTGTAAGAACTAGATCAACCACCTTCGGTTATGGAGGTTGTAATTTCTTTCTATAAAGTCTTTTGTTCTCATTTTAATATATTATTAGGTTCCATATACCGTTACTCATTTTTCCATGATCAATATTTTCCAACTAACTTAGCCTTGCTTCTCTTCTATAGTCTTTACCTATGATGCCTTTTACTAAAATTCATCTATATAGAAAAGGATGTTAGGGGTATATCATGTAGAGGGAATTATACTTGATCTATGAGCCAACAAAGTATAAAGAAATGGTTCATGTCAACATTTTCCATAATTTCGAATTGTCTTTCAATGAAATTTTATATTAGTTTTAGTTGTAGATTCAACCTTATCATTTCCTTGTAGATTATATGCAAAAGAAAATTCTTGTTAGATGTCGAATAAATTATATAAGTTATTCACAACTTAAACTCTTAGGTTTGGGTGACCATCTATGAAGATTTGGGATGGTACCTAAATTTGGCAATGATATCATAAATGATAAAACTTCATAATTAGGATACCTTTTGAGGATCTTAATCGAGCTATATCTATCTTTCTAATGAAAATATTAGTAGATGTGATAATAAACATTTTCTCTTTTCTTGAGTTTTGATTGATCACATAAATTTTTATAGCCTAAATCAAAAATAAAAAGTAGATTCTATTGTGTGGAGATGTTGAGTAAGAGTGAGTTGTAGTTTTGGATGCCTTTCATATTCTATATAGTTCCTTACATTCATAATATAATCTTTTACTATTGATCACTAACAATAAAGTTTTCGTATTCTATATAGTTCCTTACATTCATAACATAATCTTTTACTATTGATCATTAACAATAAACCCTTCTCAAAAACTTATTCAATAAACAATCTTACCTTTTAAATAACTTTCAGCTAGATGTTCGTGTACTTGTTATAAAACTTTATCATTTTCTTTTCAGAGTAAACATTTGAGCAAATAAGTAAAGGATTGCAACTTGAAATAGGATATGTAGGATATACTCGAAACTATAGACTTAAAGTTAAACATTATATTTTGATATTTCTTGATCTTAAAGCTACATTATTAGGCTCTTAAAGAGAAGGAACTAAGATAAAATAAAAACTCTCTAGGTCACCTACATCAACTAAAATCTTAAAGCAAAAAGTGAGTCTTATTTACTATTTAAATAAGTTTAACAAGCTAGCCTAATTAGTTTGGTAAGGATGATTAAATCCATCCTTATAAATGGCTTTTAACCTTGATAAGTAAATCTTTATCAGAAGCATAATTTCCTTTGTACATGATATTATTTGTATGAGTAAATTATGATCACTTAACTATAGTAGTTCAAATGCAACTCATGTATTATGAATTATGGGATGCCAAGGTGATGGTGAGTGAATGATGTATGAATTAATCACAGAGATGTTTATGGGCTACGAAGATCATCTATGGGTATAATTATAAATCATTTTCAATGCTAAAATCAAATACTTTGAGATCATATAGATAAACCCTAGCTTGTTGGTAACAATAATAATGAAACACGATTATGACACACTTATTATTTATTTAACTATATATTGAACTAATAGAAGAAAATTATATTGTATCTAATATAATAATAATAATAATAATAAAATTTAAACATACGATTAAATATTTTTTATAAATTTCCCTTCAAAAGTTTCCTTTATTCAAATATTCTCTCACTTCTCATTCCACAATTGTAACTTCTTCCTATGAAGCTTCTTCCTCCTTATCTTTACCATACACACTCTTAACACTCCACGGTTGCAAACCCTAAAAAGATACATCTTAATAGATTCTGATGCTATCTTTCCCCATTTTCGAATCCCTCATCATTTTCAAATAAAATCTCAATTGATAGCGGTCTGAGTCCACCATAGCCTTGTAAAAAGGATTTGTCAAATTGCAATGGTATCAGCCTCTTTTGATTTAAATAATAATAATAATAATAGTGATAATAATAATAATATAAAAGAAAACCACATCATTATGTCTCTCGTCGTTTGAAATTGTTCTCTTTCTTAAGAAAATGTCCAGTCCAATCATGAAGTTAAAATTTTTACATTTTTCCGAAACTCCCATAATTGACATATAGTGGATTTATACAGTTAGATTATGGTTTCCAATGATAACACTTTTGGTAAAATGGTGTTAATGCTTTTTGAGAGAGCCATGTAATTAGTAATCAAATTGTTCGACAGAATGCCTCGTTGAAATGAATCCATATGAACTGCAATAACAGTTAGAAAGCTTGTCACACTTTTTAAAGGGATGCAATTATAACGTGTAAAACTAAACTTGATAACTTTTGCCAACAGGCTTCCAACCATGGGCCACCCCTTGTAAAATAGTTTAAAATAATTTTGCATCAAATGTTCGTTGTGAGTGCCAAGTCATTACGTACTCAGAGTGTGGCAGCCTAACGAAGGAAATGAATTATTTGACAAAATGGCTCCTTAGCTAATATTCTTTAGCAATTTTGTAACCACCAAGAATGGTTGAAAGTGCCTTTTCATCGAATATTGTGTGACATTATGCAAAAATTGTAGAATACAGAAAGCTCGCGTTTTGTTTGACAAAATATCTTTACTGAAATACATTTCTATGAGAAGAAAATGAGATGGTACATGAGTTGTATGATCAAATGCCTCATTGAAATCTAGCTTTGTCAGAATACATAATATTGATGTGGAAATTATCAATTTGGTGCGTAGCTGATGAAGTTTTATGGTTATCAAAGACACAAAAATAAAAGGCTATAACCATTGAAGAAAAGAAGGAAGAATATAGAGGTCACGCGCAGGAAAACCGAGAAAATGGTTTAAAATGTGAATTTTTAAATTGCTATTTCTTCATCGTTTTTGAGTCAAATTCTTCATGTAGCCACTTTTCCGAAAGTGCTGGATATGCTATTTTATTTACATGGAAAAGTTTTGCATTGAGGGGTTGGTATTGTTTGCAATACGTCATCAAAGTTTACCTTGAAAGAGTAAATATAGCGCACATGAATATACAAAAAAAAACTCTTTTATTGTTGGGAAAATGTAACATTGCGGATGCTGATAAAGTTCTACATGAGTTACAACATTTATGAAATCCACCTATGTCGATAAAGTGTATGCAAACAAAGGATATATGCTTTTCTTGTGGGGACAGATCATTTCTAAAGGAGATCTACAAAAATTTGAACAAATTTTTGAGTGAGATAAAGGCAGCGGTTATATTCAAAATATGATATCTGCGTGATATGATGTGGAGGTCAATGTTAAATAATTGCTTCTCTGCTAGCATAGCAAATGACTGCCATACTACGATCAAGTTTATCTCCAAGATTATTACAAGGGACATTTGTGAGGAATTTAAATCAATTTTATCATTTTAAACATAGGAATTATTTTGTGGAGATTATTAGTGACGAAAAATTGTGCAGAGATTGCTAGATTTGAATAAAACAAGGCAGTGAGTAAATTGTTTGACAAAATGCAACAATATGATGACCATAATACTAATTGAATAAACATTGCAGCAAAATGTACAACATCGAAGGCTTGCTAAGTGTATGTTGAAACTCAAATTCAATTATATGATGTTGGAGACTATAGAACTTTCAACTACAGCTATTATACGTTCTATTGTTTTGCAAAATGCAGCAGAAATGTAATAAGTATAGCATAGTTTTCCATATTTGCAAGCTACTAATTGGTGAAGATAATGGAGGAATTGTATTATTAAATAGGTTGAGGCTTACAAGGAGTTCTGGAATTATCTTTGGGGGTTACAAAGTACCTGAAACTACCCATAACTGTTTCAAACTATCCCAACTACGTTGTGTTAAAGAAGGAAGCATGTAGTTTCAAAAAAATGGGAGGACTTTTTATCGAAACTAATACATGATCAGGAATATGAAAATCAGTCCAAAAAACAAGAAAGGAGGGTGGGAGGGCTGCATTCAATGCTGAACCTAGTGAATCATAACACAGAAATGATTGAAGATCTCTACTTAAAAAAATGAATGTAAAACATGTTCTTTTATTTTTTAATAAACTTTAACAATCTTATCATGAATAAAAATACATGAGCAATCACAACAGAAGCACACTCAAACATGCAAGATAAGAAGAACACCATCATATAATGAGGTTCACTCAATATCTCGTTGAGCTACATCTCTAGAGAAACACCAACACAAAAATTCTATTATTTGAACTATTACAAATACATGAAGGAAGAACCAAACAATAGTCTTGTTGCAACACCCTCTCTCCATCTCCCAACAAGCTACACAAATATGGGTTTCTTCTTCACCCAAAACATAATCACTCCATCATGATTACAAGCAATTCCTCTCATCTTCTCTCTAGAAAATAAATCACAAGAATGCCTCCATTGACATCCTTTCGTAATACCATACACTATCATCATGTGCCATGCCCAAACCTTGAGCATACTTGATCCTCTTATGATCTAATCCAAGATCCACCATCATGTGCTCTCATGACCAACCCCAGGCAAACACACTAGTCGAGGATCCTTTCAGGATTTTCCTTATACTCAGGCATTGCTACCTCTCAAGATATCAATACAACACATGTGAGGAATTACAACCGCAACAAACACTATGTCGCCCTTCCTCTCACAAAGGCATTGATTATCTCACTCAATCATAAAACCTTGATTGACCTTGCATGTATTCTACAAGATCTAGCCACCATGGTGTATTCACCTCCATTAATACGTGCGACCCACCATGGCTCTCAGCTCTACCGATTGACTCTCATATGACTCTCACACCATGCTCCTATCATTCATAATCCAATCCATCAATTTATAACGTGGTATACAACCAAGTTTGTATTTAATAGATAATTATTTCTAGCATATGGTTTTCAGTATATTGGATATCAACCAACATTTTTTTGGTACATAGATTAAACCATCAAGTCTCATTTATTATCAAGATCCATACTTAACAATCTTCCACTTGGAGATTGATTCACAACAACTCTACAACGATTGCATCTATTGAATATCATCTTCAAGCCACACCCAAGATATTCACCTCCTTTAAATTGTTCTTTTACCATGCTTTGAACCATCACATCATATTAGTGTCAACCTCATACCTTCTCTTGTGATCAACAAGAAATAAGATCATCTACCACATTCTTCTTTTGATTGCTCCCACTGCTTCATGAATCTCTTGGTTTTCCATAGTTAAGAATAATATATTAGAAAATCTCTTTCCAATTCCAAGCTATATACAAAACTAAAGTGATAGAGCAAAGAGAAGTGATCAATTTCTCTTTCTACATTTTTCTCAAGTTTTAAATATGAGCTCAAACCAATTGCATATACAACCAACACATCTCCTTATGTAGCTCCCAGCTCCCATTCAAACCAAAATCCATACAACAATTGTTAAGTACCAAACAAATAATAGTTATAATACCAATTGTTAGGTTCCTTTATTTTTCAATAAACATTAATAATCTTATCATGTGCAAGAATACATGAGCAATAACAACAAAAGAAAATTCAAACATGCAAGGCAAGAAGAGGCAATTGCAAAAAGTTGAATCCACTTTAAGACTAAAATGTGGAGAATTATTTTCCTTGATTTTCATGTTTGGGAATCATTGATTACAAAATTTGAAGCACTTAGACATGGAATCATGAAAAAGATGAATGTGATGAAAATGTAGTGCCTAAGTCTAGTTTTGAAATATATATTTTATTCCAATACCTAGAGCATAGAATTTAAAATTCAATAGGATGAACTAAAATAATTTAAAAAAAAATATTTTGGGACCATACCATACACGTGTCTATCCAACATAATTTGACTGAATTCAAGGTATTTTTTTAATCCTTTTACGCAAATATACGTAAGATATTGGAGCTTTTCCTCCATATTTTTCCATAATTTTTTCATCAATGTTTTCTTATTTATTAAATTTGCACCAAGCATATTTGTGATTTTTAAAATTGCTTGTGTCTATTCAGGATAATTTGATCTAAACTTTTTTTTTCAGTTTTTTAATTCTTATAGAGAATTTTGTGAGGCTTATATATATTCACAACTCCCAAAAAAAACTTATTAAGAAAATATGAGACCCTCATATTTCAAGGATATGGACTAGTTTAACGAAAATATAATAGAAGAATATAAAATGTACTCCAATTCTAAAAAACATTACATATTTAAATTTGTCACTCTTTCATCTAATATGAGTTTCAGTTTCATAAAATATTCAATCAAAATTTTTGAAGTTACGATTTTGTAGTGAAATCAAACATAAACACATACTTAGAGGTCCAAGGCTAAGTGTTGGCCTCATCAAGTCTTTTTCAAGCCTAAAACTAAGGTGAAATCAAAGATTCAAATATCAAGATCATGATATATCATGGTCCCGATATATTGGGATCATGATGAATACATGTATTTTTAATTTTAAATATAAGGATCACGATATTTTGTTTGAAATTTCAGGATCTTAATATTTATTAGGATCCCAAACCTAAATAGGGATGTCAACTTTTTTGACATCAAATTTTAACTCCATCGATTTTCCACCACTTCCTCTTCAAGTAGACTCAACCTCTTGCTTTCACCTGAAGAACACCATCATATAACGGGGTTTACTTAACATCTCATTGAGCTACATTCCTGGAGAAACATTGGTATAATAGTTTCATGATTTTTAATAATTACAAATACATGAAGGAAGAACTAAAGAATAATCTTATTGCAACACCCTCTCTCCATCTCCCAGCAAGCTTCACAAACATGGGTTTCTTCTTCACCCATATCATAATCACTCCATCATGATTACAAGAAATTTCTCTTATCTTCTCTTTAGATAAATACATCACAAGAATCCCTCCATGGATATCCTTCCATAATACAATACACTATCAACATATGTTATGATCAAACCTTGAGCATACTTGATCCTCTCAAGATCTAATCCAAGATCCACCATCATGTACTCCCATGCCCAACCTAAGGCATACATATTAGTCCAAGATCCTTCCAAGATTACCCTTACACTCAGCCATTACTACCTCTTAGGATATCAATAGAATACATGTAAGGGATTATAACTACAACAAACACTATGTTGCCCTTCCTCTCACAAAACTATTGATCATTTCACCTAATCAAACAACCTTGATTTACCTCGCATGCATCATGTCGAACCCAACCACCATGGTATCTTCACCTCCATTGATTACACCATACACCATTGCTCTCAACTCTACCAACTAACCCTCATGTGACTCTCACATCATGCTCCAATCATTCATAACCCAATACATCAATTTACAACAAGGTATACAACCAAATTCGTATTTAATAGATTATGGTTTTTGGCATATGATTTTTAGCACATTAGATATCAATCCAAAGTTTTTTGGCACATGGATTAAACAACAAAATTTTATGTAATATTAGGCCCCATACTTAACAAAACATAGCAAAATAAATTTGTTATCATTGGAGGATTGAACAATGAATGAATGTAATGTAATATTTTACATTTCAAATCAAATGCAAATGTTCTTTTTCATTGAAAACTATTTATTTTTAGGAAACTTTGTAGAATATTATTCTTTAGTATTTGATTTAATGTTCCTTTACATTCCTTATAGCTAGATTTAATGTATTCTAAATTATTACTTTTTGTCTTTGTTTAAGATCATTTTAATTTGGAAACTGAAATGCTACATCACTTTCATATTTATTTCTCCATTATAGTGAAATCTTGCAATCAAAAGAGACTTTGCTCCATTTTTTAAACTACTTGGTTAATGTCAATTATTATAAAATTGAAAATCAAGTAAACAAATATTGTAAGAGCCAAGGAGTTGAAAACTTTCACAATGCATAATTCATAATTGATTCTTCTTGTTTCACTTTCACCTTTAATTTGGTTAAAGTTTCAGCTTACATTTTTTCTTTCTTTCTTTCTTGAAATCAATTTTTCTCTTTTCATTTGCTCCATTTGAAAATCTTGAAGTGATTATAAGTTGAAATGATTTTTAGTCAAGAGAAAAAGTATAATTTTAAACTAAAAAAAAAACTATAATCCTTAAATAGTAATAGTCACAATAATATCTTTGGATATTATTCTAAAGTCTTATTTTTCTTTGTAAGTTCAGTGATAGACCCTGGGTATTTTTCTTTGTAAATTCAACTTGGAATAAATAACAAGATCTCACATAGATGTTGATGTTTTTTCCCATTTTATCATTTTAAGATAAAATTTTGTAAGAGAAAATAATTAACTATCAAAAAATTAATTGGTGTTAGAAGAAGGGTATAAATTTACTCTTTTACTTCATTTTACTAATCTTGTTTTCATATTTGATGCTTTCTCTTTCATGTAAATATCAAAAGAGGCTACGATATTTGAATTTTATGAGTATTCAATTTCAAATTTATATTTTTGTTTGTGAAACTAATTTTCTTTTTTTTGCTGAAATTTTGGCTGAAGATCATTGTAGGTTGAAGTTTACAAAGTTCTTACTACAAATTAGAAGAAATTCAACAAAAAAAAAACTTCAAGTACCTAAAATACATTCCTTTGATAACTTTATGTGTGAGGTTAATTTTTCCATTTCATTATTTTATAATGATTTAAAACCTTTTTTGGTGCAATCTTGGATGCATTGCCATGGTGGTAAGGAAGTAATACAATTTTGATTCGGATAGGATATAAAGCTTATGATGCATATTTATCATAAAATCTGTAAGCTTAAGGTATGCACTATAACCCTCAAATTTTGAATCAACCTTATATATAGAACTAGTATAGCAAATTAAATTTCCCAATGCGAAATGTTTGCCCTAATATTTAAAAAATTTCAATTTTGTAAAGCTCATTTGTGTAACCTCCAAACCCCAAATTAGGTAAGATGAAAAAAATATTTCTAAGGTAAATATTGAGATGGAATAACTTAACGTTACAATAAGATGGTCTTTATCACAACCTTCATTCAAGTTTTCTAAATTATATCAACAAATATGAATTTTTGTAAAAAAAATGTTCAACAATCTAAAGCTGAAATATTACAATAAATAATGATAATGAAGTGATAGAATATCAAGAAGAGTTGGTCAAATTGCTTTGTAACTATTAGAAGGAAGAGAACTTAGAAAGAACTGAAATTTGAGCCATGGCATAGGGTTCGAGGGTATCATGGGCCAAAATGGTGCCCCTTGATTTAATCCCCTAGCTTTTACTTTGTTGTAAGATAGCCATCTTAGAAGGCCAATTTCAAGGACCCAAACTACTATTAAGGGTTGAAATTATTCAAACCTAGGAGTTTGACTATATTAAAACTAATGGCTTATACCTTGCAGGGGAAAAAGGATTAAAATTGTTAGCCTAAATATTAAAGGTATGATCATGCACTTGCTAGTGTTGTTATTGAACACCATGCATTAAATGGATTAAATTTTAATCTTAGGTATCAATGTTTATGGTGATAGTCTATTGTTATTTGGCTACGACCTAACTAACGAATTTGATTTGAAAAAAATCATCATAGTGGGTAAATAACGTAGTCTTAGGTATCCAAGTGGTGAAGAAGGAGATTTAATGATTTATTTGTATAAACCTAACATTTGGTAACTTAGGACTTTGGGATATTGTTTCACAATCAAACCCTAGCTAAAATTGCTTCTAAGGAGGGCCAAAGGCTTAGCAGTCATTGCCTCACCTTTTTGAGATACCATACCTTACCATAATAGCTCAATCCCACCCCATACTCCTCCTTTAGGTGGTTATCATATTTTGGCATGCCAAATTTAGATAGAAGCATGAGAAAATATGGAGAAATCCCCCATAGGTTTGAGATGCCCTATCCAAGATATAATGATGGATAATGCTCATATTTATATCACCATGTTGATATCGATGTGCTGCGTTGAGTGGGCTATAAATTATGGCAGTGGCATTTTGACTCCAGTGGGTATTTTGGGATTCTAGCCAACAAATCTATCAGATGGAATTTGTAAGTGGTTTTCAAATCATGGTTATCATGGACCTAATTTTAGATTGCATTAGGAGCCTTACTTGTGTTATAAATGGAGCATGGGGTAGCTCACCGTGAAGAACCTAGCTACCATGGGAGATTGAGGACTTCATAATGTCATTCGGGCTCCTTGTATGCTAGAGGGATGAAGCATTCATCTTTTGGAATTTTCTCGACCTAGCTTTGGTAAGTGGG
>Ga0068629_1000570_pt1 | contig 11126 bp, 8 predicted proteins | sample InSIn3gowninarea_FD_77432 | JGI IMG/M metagenome (GOLD analysis project Ga0068629, IMG submission 77432) | Clean room microbial communities from NASA Spacecraft Assembly Facility at Jet Propulsion Laboratory, Pasadena, California, USA -... ...
CAGGAGACAGAGAGTGAGGACCAGCTTTAGTGTCGTCATAGTGAACTTGGCTCTGCGACTGAAATGGAAAGAGATTCACTCTCGACTTTTGATCATGTTTTCAGATTTCCACACCATGAGCCAGTAGGAATAATGTGCGATCAGGTTTGCGAACAACGATCAAGCAGAAGGTTTTTAGAGATTTGGTGCACTTTTCCTCAATCGGGAATCAGTTTTCTACCTGTTGCACAGAAGACCTTGAGGAGGTCACCTCCCGTCAAGCTTGTGCCACAAGCCGAAATGTATTCGCTGCTGCATTCAGGTGTGAGCTTGTGTCACGATCACCCACACACACTAACACAACAACACGATCCGTGGCTCAACATTAGCTGTTACCAACAACTTTTTGTTTGATCTGACATCTATTCGCTCTGGTCATTTTACACGTTCAAAATTGATCAAAAAGTGCTTCTACAATTGCCCAATAATGTATGAAAAAAATCATCGATCGGCAGGCGTTGCCGCTGATCTTCTTTTAGAAACAAGTCGGATTGTTCTGCTGGATAATGATTAAATCACGTGGATGGAAAAGTCTTACAATTCAAGGATCCTCTGTTGCGGCTGTTCCTCCTGCAGCCATACGACCGATGAATGGGAAGAGGATGACCATGAGGATGGTGAGAGTGTGATCGGCTTGCCCGAAGGGGAATCAGAAGGCCGCTTACACGATGTTCTCGCTCATCGTGTAAATCAGCGACTCATGAATAATTTTGTACCCGTTGTTTCAGGCGTCTTTCCTTGCAATTGGGACTGAGGCAAGCACCCAAATTGAACAGGAATTCCCTTCCCATCCACAGACAGGCTGGTTCTTTCATAGTCACAGGCGAGCGGCGAGCGTGAGACAGAGACCTTCAGAGTGGTGGCATTGCCCGAAATACAATCTCATCACTTTATTCATTCCGGCTTTCCTCTTTTTGGAACAATTAGTTATGCTTTTTATAAACCTCAGAACAGGTGATCCAAGAATGACGTTGATCGCCTGTCAAGTTGGGCGAGAGGAGTGAGGGAGTAACGGGGAAGGAAAGGATTCGGCAATCAGTCAGCACGTCATAGCAACACACGGCCCTAGAAGGACACAAGAGCTCCAGAAAGGGAAGACCAATCCTCTGGTCATGCATCTCAGACGGATATAAAAGAGCCGGTGACTGGCAGTTAAAGTCATCAGTTCAATCCTCTCAATCCCTCGAGAAAATCGAACAATCCTTCTCAACCCTCAAACATGAAATTCATCATCGCTCTCTTTGCCCTGTTCGCTGCTGCCAGCGCTCAGTACATCACTCATGGCGGCCTTTATGCTCCCGTCACCGGAGTCGTGTCGTCGTCCCGATTCTCTCGATCTGACTGGGTCCAACCTGGAGTACGATACAACGCCCCTGCTGTGGCTCGATACCAATCCATCACCCCTGGATTCACAACCCTGCACAGGACTGCCATCGCAGCACCTGTCTACGCTGCTCCTGCTCCTCTCTATTCTGCTGGACTGATCGGCGGCCACTACACTGCTGGACTTGCTGCTCCCATCCACGCCCTGCCATACATCCGGAAATAGGTTTTTTATTGGAACACCTGCAACAGACTTATGAATTTACTGTCCAAATTTCATTTTCCTTTACATTACCTTTCGGCAAATTAAAACAGACTTTGAATTACCTGATCAATTTTTTTTTTCATGTCTAAACATAAGTTTGATCACAAGGACAGAAGCCTGGTCCGTTGATCGGCTCGACACGGATCCCTCGCCTTTGCATCACGCATTGATGATGCTTGATTCTCGTGCGAGCTGAGTCAAGATCGGTTGTGTCTTTGCTGGACCACAGTCGCTCAGCTACTGCACTGGCACGCGGCCACAAGCGAGGCATGATCTCAGAGCCGTCAACGAACTCAGACCACATGCATGCTGAGCCGCCGACTACGAGTTTCTTCTGAAGGTCAGTGCCGTTGAATTTGGTGGGCTCTGCCTCATAAAAGGCCTGCCAGTCTATGCCATAGTGGATGTAGTTCAAGTACCAGGGAGATGATAGGATGGCCTGGTAGCCAGCATTTGTCACTTTTGCCATCTCGTCTTGCCATACGGGGCTCTTCCAAACGTTGATCAGTGTGTCCTTCTTGAGAGTCACGTTGTTGTCGAGTACCTCCTGCCACACGATGTAACTTTTGTTCATTTGACCCACGATTTCCACCAGTCTGTTCATGTAGTACTCCTCTAGCTTCTCAATTTTTGTGATGTTCATTTGATCCATGAAAGCCTGAATGTCCGGGTTGCTGAGCCAACAAGTGAAATCTACTTCATCGCCACCCAAGTGGATGAAGCGGTCAGGAAAGACATCTTTCACCTCATTCATGAAGTCGCTCAAGAAAGTGAATGTAGATTCCTTCGAGGGATCGACCGGACCCCTCTCGTCTTTTGGCCTGCCTTCGTCATCGTGACAGACAGACAACAGGTCCTTCTGACCATTTCCCCAACTGAGTGTATGGCCAGGAGAATCAAATTCGGGAATGACACGGATGCCTCGAAGTCGAGCATACTCAATCACGTCCGCGATTTCCCTCTGGAAGTAAACGTGTGTCTCGCGGTCATAAGCTCCCTTTTCGTGCAAGAGAGGGAACTTTGTGCTCTCATACGGGAAGGACTGGTCATCGACGATGTGCCAGTGAAAAACGTTCATCTTGTTCATCACCATGGCGTCCAAGTTTTGCTTCAAGATTTGGATCGGAATGAAGTGCCTAGCTGTGTCCAACATCACCCCACGAAATGTGAATCTCGGGAAATCCAGGACAAAGCTGCCGTTGATATAAAAGTCATTCGAGGACGGAGACGGCTGGTACACTAGTTGGCTGAAGGTTTCAAGACCTCGCAGCACACCCCACGCTGAGTTGGCGATGAGTGATGCAGGACTTGACCCATAGGATGGCTCATCATTGACATCGAGATCGAGAGCCCGGGCAACGCTTCCGATGGACAATGTGTACATCTCATCCATGTAATTCTCAGGATACGCATCACATCGGCGGTAGTAGACTGTCAGGTTTTGGAGCCTGAGTTCGCCCCCACGAGCGTTGCTGCGGTGATGTCTCCGCTGCGTGTGGCTAAGAAATCTCCTCCAAGTGGCCCTCCAACCAGGACAGCCTTTGCGAAATATTGCATTCCGATACCGTTTGAAGGCGAGATCAACAACATCGCATCCTGAGCTGGAATCTGGGCCCAACACAAAGTCAAAGTTGTTGCTGTCGATGACGTAGACATCCTGCTTGATCACCTTCTGCTGAGGCTCTGGCCAGATAGACTGCGATGAGACAGTGATGATCTCGTGGCTTGAGATGTAGGCACACACGAAAATCAAAGAAATATGTGGTAAGGCCATTACACGGAAGACGAGGGATCGTACGATGCTGATGCAAGTACTAATGCAGGATGAGGCGACGGAGAAAGATATGATTCAACGATTAGATAGATGAGAAGAGGGACTTAACCTCGCTGTGTAAACACATGTGGAAAACAAACCAGCGGCAATGATGTTTCTTTTTGTAAGCGATTGAAATAGTGTCACCCAGCTGGGGGCTGCCAGATACAACTTGCAGTACAGTTGTAGCGTTCATTCAAAACATTCTCCTGTTGCAATTACGTCATGGTTGCTGGCATGGATATCACTCTCGGGAAACAAGCCTCAACCGATGTTAACCCAAGACTCGGAGCGATGATGCGCTCAATTTGCAACAAAGGCAGAAGAATTTGAACGGCAATAAATTTAATTACACACAGTACAGTCATGACTCGAACCGGTGAACGTCGATCGGGTGAACAACTGGCACCGGTGAACGGTGGATCAGTATCCTGGCAGCCTCTCATAGGGAAAGCATTAGGGGTTCACCCGATCCAGTGAATCACAGGATCGAATTTCATGATCCTGTGAACTACTTTTCAGGATCTCCATACCTTTGGCAGTGCTTTGATCCGGTGAACGCGCTAGAGTTTGAGGAGGCAGGAAATTTTCCTCGTAGTTCATAGCCACTCACTAATCACCCAAATGCCGTTAAATTGGAAAATACCCAGGCTTCACAGTAAATAAAGGGATCTTCGTTACAAGGTTAACCATGAGATTGAGCAAAGAACATGCATAACCACTTAATTATTCAATATACCTAATAAAAGCTGATTCCGATCGGGTGAACGTTCGATCCTGTGAACGGGTTTTCTGGTTTCCCCAGCTGTTCACCGGATCGAGTCACGACTGTAATAGACAATCTTCTACTTAGAACCAGAGTCCAGGGACGCAGTAGTGAGCGGGGATGGGAACATGAGACCCTCGTCACGAGTTTTGAAGACAACTGATGCCGAGTAGGGCGGCGGAAGGTCAGGAGCTTCCGCGAGGGATGGGACACCTGGAGAAGCATGCTTCCTGTGTCCATAGTATTTTCTAAGACCGATGGCAAAGACAGCAGTAACAACAAGAGCAGCACCAGTGTAACTTGTCCACACGATCTTCTCGTCGAAAACAAAATATTGAAAGACAAACGCAAAAATCACATTGAATGACTCAGTCACGGAAATGGGGCCGCAGTTTTCGAGTTTGAAAGCTTTGGTGACAAATACTTGAGTCAAGACACCAAACACTCCAGTAAGAACGATCCAAAGCCATTCGATATCTCTCTCAGGCAGGACATAGTGATCCAGAATGGGAACAAGGATGAGTGAGACACACATTGAAAAGAACGAAAAGTAACAAACAACGATTGGAACAGGCGTCTTCTGGATCTTGCGTATCGCCAAATTGCCGCAACTGATGCCACAGCAAGCCACTGATGCAAGAATAACGCCGATCATTTCAGTGTGACTGAACTCCGTACTTTCCGGATAAAATATAGCCATGATGTAGTGTGGACCAGAAATAAAGAAGATTCCAATGATGGTGAGGACGACAGTGAAGAAGTCGAACAGGCCGAAAGGCTCGTTCAGGAAGATGCGGGCAAGGACGGAAATGAATGCAGGATACGAGTAATAGATTGCTCCCGCATCGCCGAACTTGGTCATCTTGACTGCAACGAACCAGCAGGACAGGCTGATTGTTCCAAAGATGCATCGCAGCAAAATAAAAATCCGTTCTCCCGGATATCCTCGCCAGTCATATCCTTCCCGTATTGAGTAAAGGGAGCAGGCTGCAAACTGGATGATGTCTCTGTTGGAAAAACGATCAAGACGTGTACACTAAAAATCATTACTACGAACCTGAAGATCAGGATTTCAAGTGAGTGAATATGGTGGGTGAGTTTGACAAACATTCCACTGCATGACGAGCAAACTCCGGCAATCAGGGCATAGATCATGCCCCGAAAAGCAAAGACTTGAGTCTTCAAAGTCATTTTCCTCGTTCGATTTTCGAGTCGTGATGTTGATCGCAGTTGGAGTACTCATCCAGTAATGAGCAAATTTGAAGACAAAGCAAATGGATTCCAAACGTCAGCGAATTTTCCCCTAAGTCGACGGTGGTCTGTGTAAGCATATCAGTGGCATGCTGTTTATGTTTCGCGATCTTCCATCAATTGCACTTTACTGGACGAGGTGGAATGCCCATAAACGTGTGACGAGGTGTCGCGTGCACGCGTTTATCATTCGCACGAAGTCATCCCCAATGACAGTCCGAAGATCATGGAAAGCAGGGCGAGTCGCTCTGAATGTCTGAATGCAGCAGTGAAATGCATGTCCCTGATCGCATCAGCAAGCAGGATGTCAAATCGGATGCCCGGAAAATGTACACGACAAACAGACGTGTGTAGCAATAAAGGGAAAATTTAATGAGATGTCTGATGAATTGAGATGATGGCATAAAAATTTACTGGTAGTAAAGTTCCAAGTTCATGCCATCTTTGATCTCGTAGTCGTCCAGAGTGATGTGGTCCTTGTAAATCGTGTACCACTTCTTCAGCATGATCTTCTCTGGCCTTGTCCCCGTCTGAGCTGCAATCAGTTTCTTCAGGTCACCCACTGTGTCCGATCCATTGCACTTGATCCGAACCTTCTTCCCGAGTCGATCATTGCAGGTGATCTCGATCATGATGCCGACAACGACAGGAGCGACGATCGTCAACACAACGCGAATGGAGGGACGAGCGCCGCCTCTCGCCCCGATCTCTGAACTGTGAAGCAGAGAAAGAGAGAGAAAGCAGCGACCGTCAATTCATCACAGAATGCCATAACAACAGCTCCTCCCTGCAAGCCACTGGTCCCACGTAACAGGGTATTTGATCAGATTCCCGTGGAACACAATGACCGCTTGACCAGAACTTGAGAAGAACAGGGAATGTCGTCGATGGCGGCGGCCGCCTCTCCTGCTGCAGGGGACATGGTCGTCTCGTCCACGACCAGTCACTTGCCAGCTGCTGGTCACGACGATGACGATGATGATGTCCACGACATGAGAGATGATCCGGAAGAGGATGCCATTGATTACGCAGCATCGTCTTCGTCCAGTGGCCAGCGTGTTAGCCATCATCACCTGCATCACCAGGCGCAGCATTTGTGCCGACAGGATTCACCGCCTGACATCGACTCCACGACCAACGATCATGCAGTCCACGAAGTTGTCCCTGCTTCATTTGCGTCCTCTTCTTCGCCATCCGTCTCATCAGATGAGCCTCCTCTCCTCCATCAGCACGAGCATCAGGGGCCTGGAATCTCATCCTTCTCTGTGAGCAATCAGCAACAACAAGCACCAACACAGCAGCAGCAGGCGATCCCATCCTTCTATGACCAATCGCCACATGAGCAACAGCACAATGACAGCCTGTCAGTGGATCAAATGTATCACTTGGATCCAGCCAGTAGTCAGTATGAGTCCAGTTCTGGCAACCAGCTGTACCTTTCCTCCAATCACATGCACCATCATGTACACCATCCTCATGCATCTAATTGCCACATGCAGCATCACAACCCGCCGCAGCATATCATTCGAATGTTCCACCACATGGATCCCCAGGCTGATGCTTCTGCTGGCATTGCAGGCCCGGGGATCATGACCTTGCACGAGTCGGCGGCCCACCTGCATCCTGATCCAGAGATCGTGCATCATTCCGTTTGGCAGCCACAACTTTCTTCTGGTCACCAGCAGCATGCGAGTGCCGGATCTTTCCCAGCTTCGGCAGAGGACTTGCAGCTGCATGAACACTACTCGGAGCTGCAGCAGGTCTTGTCCCGTGGCGTGCGATCTCATTCACAAGATGACGATGTTGGCGAGCAGATGATTGACCATCGTGCTCATCACCATCCTCTTCAGCACGCGTACATTCTGTCCGATCCGGATGCCGGCGATGAGATTGTAACACATCAGGATCTCCATGCTGCTTGTGTCCCAGCACTTGGAGGCCAGCATCCGCACGACCAGCAGTCCCATGATGACGATGATGAAGAAGAAGAGCAGGATCAGGAGATCGTCATCTCTGATGTCCCAGTCGAGTCGCGGGCCCGGGCATCGCTGCCGTCAGCATATCTTTTCATTGATCTTGTAATCGAAGATGATGTCTCCAACTTTAATCGGGACCTTTCACAGTCTGTTACTTACGGCGTGTATGCCAGGAAAACGATTCCTGAAAGGACGCAATTCGGACCAGTGGAAGGAGTCATTAGCCAAATTTCTGGAAACATGTTCAAAAATTATATGTACAATCAGCATTCGCAGCAAAATTTGATCGTATTCATCAGTGATTGCCTAATCCTGGACCAATCGGATGAGAATAAGTCAAACTGGATGAGATTCGTTCGTGCCGCAGATTCTCCTGTCTCCCAAAATCTCATCCTCGTGACAAAGGAACAAACTCAGGCTAATCCGGATAATTCACAGGAGTTGATCACGACAACAAAATTCTACTTCATGACGACCAAGTGCATTAATCCACGTGAAGAACTGCGAGTCTGGTACAGTAAGGATTACGCTGATCGATTCCGACTCAAATTGCTCCATGAATCAGAGGATATGGGACTCGATGGCATGGATCTGCAGTCTGCTTCACCTGATCTCCGATTCAATCCAAGTACCAGCAGTGCTTTCTTCCGCAGCTCTTCATCAGCTCCTCCATCCATTTCTGCCTGTGATCCACTCAACCTGCAGGTCCAGATGCCAGGCAGTAATAATTGCATGCAACACCAGCAGTTTCATGACTCGCTTCACCATTCAATTTCCATGCAATCGTCAGAAGGTTCCCCGTCATACAGTCACAATCCAGTGATTCGGTCGCCTCATGATACGGAGTCATCTCAGCCAATGGAACAATCTCTGCCTTTGGATTTGAATGTCGTCCAGTCACAAAATTTGACGAGTCAGGAATCTGCGCTGGATACTGCAGGGAAAGGTTCTTTGAACACTTCAACAGTGGCCTGCTCTGTGAGCGAAGACAAAGCCGCATCGCCAGCGCCTGTCCCAGTCGTCTCTGAACAAATTACGATCTCATCCATTGCCGCACCTCATCCGCCAGACAATGTACCAATCCCACCTGCCTCTGGACACAAGCTTAGGAACAAAATTGCCAAAACTCAGCACCAACAGCAGCAGTTGCAATTGCAACAAATGCAAAAACAACTGAATTCTGAGAATGCGGGTAAAGCTGAAGAAGATGCGAGTACGCCATCAAAGAGCAGTAAGCCGGCAGTGCAGCACAAGTGTGACATTTGTGGCAAAACGTTTCCTCGTTGTTACTCCCTGCGCCGACACCAGATCATGCACTCTGGTGAAAAGAAGTACAAGTGTCCCATCTGTAGCATGTCCTTCTCTCATGTCTACAATCGCAATCGCCATGTCAAACGACACGCCAATCGATCAAACGGACTCATGAGAAGGGCTGCCGTCACAACGCCCGAAAATCAGGACAATCATTCAGAAAGTGATTGTGGTCCAGTGATTGGAGAAGCAGCTAGCGATAGCATGACGGACATTTCCGTTACCTCCAGTGATGTCTCTGACAAGAAGGAGAACGAGTCGCAAAACAATCGGGCAATCGATCGGTCTGAGGTGCAATCGAAGTCGCAGTCATCCTCTCAGCCGGCAAATTCTGCATCAAAGCCGTTCAGATGCACTCAATGTTACAAATGCTTCACGACTGACGAACGTCTGGCAAAACACGCACTTGTTCATTCAGGTGACGACCAGAGAAAGCCGCTGGCATGCAACGTCTGCAACAAGCGCTTCCTTAATAACTCTGCCCTCTCATGTCACCTCAAAGTGCACAGGTTTGTCTCTTTTATTGCCTGCTCATTCGTTTGTCTGACATGATTATTCTCTTTCCTGCAGCGCTCCACGTGATCAGCCAAAAACTTACGACTGTATCTTGTGCAAAGCAGTGTTCGACTGCGCGCAAACACGTAAAGAACACATTGCCACGCATGCAGATCCAGTGACTGGTAAATTCTCATGTCTTCACTGTAAGAAGAGGTTCGATGAATTTCCAGCCCTTCGTAAGCACATGCGGGCTTTCCATTCGGACAAGCAGTATCCTTGCTCCATTTGTCAGAAGGTATGTACACGCTGTAGTTGTGCAAAACTCACTTTTTTCGGAGAATTCTCATTCATTTTCCTTTCCATTCTTTAGATCTTTCCGCGACCCGACAAGCTGAAGCTACACATGTTGCGTCACTCTGATCACAGAGAATTCCTCTGTCAAGCATGTGGCAAGCAGTTCAAGCGTAAAGACAAACTGAAGGAACACATCCAACGGATGCATGCACCTGACCGGGAAGCCCGACTTGCGGCCAAGAAAGCAGCTGTCTGTCATACTCAAGCACTTGTCCGATCGCAAGAAGCCAGTTTCCAGCCGCTCAATCACTCCAGTGACAGCAATTGCAGCACTAGCTTTGGAAGTAGCAAAAAGTCGTTTGCGCCAAAAGTCTCGCCAACGGACTATCATCGATTCATCTACAAGTGTCACAGTTGTCTGCTGGGATTCAAAAGACGTGGAATGCTGGTCAATCATTTGGCAAAGCGTCATCCGGACCTGCCACCAGACGCAGTGCCGGAACTCAATTTGCCGATCCTCAAAACGACACGTGATTATTATTGCCAGTACTGTGACAAGATCTACAAGAGCAGCAGCAAGCGTAAGGCGCACATCCTGAAAAATCATCCGGGCAAAACGTTGCCCATGTCCAATCGCCACAAAGGCGGAGTGCCAACTATTCCCGGCCTCCCCAATCCCACGTACTCAGCGCCAGTGGGCAGCATCACAACGCATCCACACTATTGTGACTGGTGCCACAAGCAGTATGCTAGTAAGGCAAAGCTGTTGCAGCATCAGAGAAAGAAGCATCCGGATCGACTCCAGGACCCAAAGTCCACTGTGATCATGGATAGCAGCAATCTTTGCGTTGGAAACAACAATGACAGTGACAGCAATGGGAACAACACTTCACTGCTGTCGTCCGAGTCACATGCTGTACCTGGTCACGAGCAGAGCAACAGTTACGGATTGTTGCCCGGAATTCAGATGAGTGGTGCGTCAATCCTGCACAGCGAGTCATCTGGTCCCGTTCTCCACACTTCGAGTTCTAATCTGATCACGATTTTAGGGAGTTTGGGTCTCAACTCTTTTAGCAGCATTATATCTACTCCGACTCATGCTTCTCATGATGGAGCCGTTGGCAGCGGTGCTGATCTGCACGAGCTTCTGCACAGCAATCAGTCAGCTGCAAATGATCTCCTGACGCAAGCCATGAGCGAACTTACAGGGACCCAGCAACCAGCATCTCATCTGCATCATAGTCTTAAACAAGACAACCTGAACTCAGACAGGCAGTCCCTCATTGTACCTGGAAATGAGTCAGAGTTGTGGACGTGATCTTCCCCTAAAACTCGAATGAATGAAGAACAATGAAGTGAGAGCATCGTGCTCCCACCAAATATTTTACTACCGCATGAAATTCAGCACCACTACTTTTCCTACCATCCATGTATGAAGCAAGATTTTTTTTTGGGTCCAATTATCACGTACTTTTATTTGTTCTTTCGAAACGACTCAACCTTTGTCTTGTAATATAATAAAATTGTAGCCTCGTCCATTGATTCTTGGAGTGTTCTAGAGAAGCAGCTGAAGCCGCATTTCTCTTCATC
>Ga0068629_1000572_pt1 | contig 11104 bp, 11 predicted proteins | sample InSIn3gowninarea_FD_77432 | JGI IMG/M metagenome (GOLD analysis project Ga0068629, IMG submission 77432) | Clean room microbial communities from NASA Spacecraft Assembly Facility at Jet Propulsion Laboratory, Pasadena, California, USA -... ...
CCAAGAACCAGGGCAACAGGATCACTCATCTAGTGCGAGAAGGCCCTCCACCTCAGAGTCCTGGACGCCGTCATCATCCTGACCATCGTCCTCCAGCTCCTCATCGTCCTCCGGATCCTCCTTAGCCTCCTCATCCTCCTTAGCCTCCTCATCCTCCTTATCCTCCTTGTCATCGGGGATCTCGATAGGCGAGACGGGAGGCGCAGGCGCACCACTAGAGCCGCCACCGCTCATCTGGACATCACCATCGCTGTCTGCGCTACGACTGCTATGAGCACTGCTACGGCCACTACCGCGAACACCCTGAACAACACTACGAGCGGCACTACAGCCAATGCGACTACTGCGAATCGAAGGAGTAGCCTCGAGGTCAGGCTCCTCTTCGTCGTCGTCGCTAGGAGCGCGCGCGACCTGCTCCTTAGGGGTTTTGGGCTTGCATAGAGTCTCAGGCTCTAAGTCGTCCTCGTCGGGATCGTCGTCGAAGGTGGACTTAGGAAAGGCCTAGGGGCGCTACTAAGCGATTAGTATGCGAACCACCTGCATACAACCTGCGCACTTATAAGGGCTCAGGCGAGCGTTGCGACGTCCTCTATAGCGTTCGCGATGCAGTTCTGCTAAACCAGAACCAGCTTAAGGTAGTCAGCAGTAGTGACTAGCTTGGTAACAGGATCGCTAGGGTTAACGCCGTTGCAGCGGCAGTCGGCCAAGTACTTGATCCAAGACTTGGTAACAGCGCGCTGGGCGCGCGCAAGAGTCAATCTGGTCGAACGCACCAGAGGATCGCGCGCAGGTTTGGGCGCGGCTGTAGCTGCGGCCTTGCCCTTGCCCTTGCCCTTAACCTTAGAACGACTGGCGCGTACTACGCAGGCGCGAACGGCATCGAGGTATAAACCGCAGAGCACGTAGAGATGCTCGCAACACCTGTAAAACTTGGCCGGGATCTGCGCGTCATGTGAGCCACAACTGCGCTTCGCATAGCAGTAGAAAAACATACCTCGTAGCATTTGCTGCGATTGCCGTTAGCACAGATAGTATAGCGCTCTTCAGGATCCTTATAGCATATAGCGCCCTTCTTAGCGATGTTCTAGAGGCAACGACCGCAGGTTTTGACACGCGGCTCGTCGCACTCGTAGCGCATATGGCGCGCAGCAAAGGTGAACCCGCAGCGATCGCGCTCTGTCTTGCTAATGAACTTGGGTAGGACGTAATTGACCATAGTGGTTAATAAGAAATGCAAGGAGTTTTAAAGTCAAGATTAGAAGATGCGCTAGAGATGCGCGAGAGAGGTGTAATAGAGGAGAAGCAGACAAGGAGAACAACACGCTGAATACGGGTACTTATACCTAGCGACGCCTTTGTTGTCGCTGCCTTTGTTTGATCATAATAAAGGGTTGGCGACGTTATGTTGTCGCCGCTAACTACAACCTAAAACACAGTATAGCCATTAAGGTCAACGCACCTACTACGCCGCTACTACGACGGCAGCGCGCGCGCAAACAACGCGCGATACTCATCCTAAGAGCGATGAATAAGGAACGCGCCGTGCACTACGAGCGCACGCCGCGCTCCTCTACCAAGTACACGATATACGACCCCTGCGTATAGCGACTAGACACTCTTTTCCTGCCCTCAATCTATGAAGGTTTGGCAGGTTTTTATCGAGGCCAGTGCTGTCGAGGACGACAGCCAGAGGGGGAGGTAGTTGTAAGGGGTATGAAGTCCAAGGGTTATGTAACCCTGGCTTCGGACCCTGTTCTAATAAGCGAACACGTGACGCACGCGTTAGAGCTGCGCTATAAGAGCGCACCGAATGGGGGTAGTCTCCCATTCAAGTATTATTCTATTTTCACAATTGAAGCATCCTTTCGCTACTAGTATTAGTCTGCTAAATATACTCACTGGTATTGAGGCTTGACGACCTTACAATATAGCACCTTTATAGACCTTATAGGTGCTGCTTATATTAATAGGAACACTAATTAGCACCTAATCATCTTTATAGATAAGACACCTACTCGCCCAAAGGAGATCTCTAGTAGATAGGAGTTCTAGTATAAGCCTAAGGATAGATACCTTCTAGATGTTAAGGTCCCTAAGCACAAGCTTAGTAGGGAACTCTAGTTCTATAGAGTATTTACCTTTAATTATAAAGGGCTATACTATGTTTATTTTAAAGAGACAGCAGTAGAAAAGGAGGAGGCTAAAACAGTAATTAAGGAATTAAATAAGGGTAGAGCTATAGGGAAGGTGCTCTATAAGTTATTAAGGTTATAGATATCCTAATAGACCAAGAAGGTTATAAAAATAAGAGGCAGACATACTCCTTTAACAAAGCAATAGATCTATAAATAACAACTATTAAAATAAGGAGACAGATCAGCTAGAGGGATTAATAGGTATAGACATACCTACTAGGTCCTTAAGCCTTTGATCCTCCTATGGATTCAATAACTTAGTCCTAGCTATATAGTATAAGAGGACAATGCACCTGCCTATAAGTCCTAGTTTAATAGGGAGTAGTACTTAATCAATAGCATTAACAAGTTGTTATAGCCCCCTAATTCACTAGACCTTAATGCAATTGAACAGGCTTAGCTATAGCTTAGGCAGTATATTAATAGGAAGCTATATAAAACTAAGGAAGAGATAGAGGCTTTATAGAGGGAGGCATAGACTAAACTACCTTAAGAAGCTATTAACAAGTGGATTAATCAAATACCTATAAAGATCCAGAGGGTTATTAATACCAAGGGTAACAACTCTTTCTATGGTTGAGGTTGAGGTTGAGATTAAGATTGAGATTGAGATTGAAAGTGAATAGCTGAACTAGGACTGGAATAACACCTACATTATCTATAACAGTCATAATTACATGAACATTGTTTGAAAAGGTGGCCTATAATTCAGTGTGACCATCTGGATTGCTAGCAAATTTGGTGTGGAGCAGATGGTGTGGAGAAGCCTCGGCTGTTGCGTTAGTTCTGGCAAGATCCTTGTAAATACCCTGCCGAAAACTCTGGGCTGGGCGTGTTGGAAAAAAAGATGGCGTGCTGTTATCGACATGGTTGTTAATCTCCGATCGGATTTCGGGGCCAAGCAGATCCTGGTGCACGAGGCAGGGATTGACAGCTTTGTAGCTTGACATGGAAGGGTTGACACTGTCATTGATCAGAAATCGCGAAACTTTGGCTGAGTTGATCGCTGCCACGCGGCGTCATTGTTGCTTCCATCGGACATGATCGACCCGAATTCTATCGCGGTGCTCGGTGTGCATATTGTCCGTAGTACGTGCAGGATGCACTAAGGGATTGTTCTTGAGAACTGGGATGACGATATGCAGGAGGAAGCTTCTTTCAATCTAGACCTCAGCATTTGTTCAAGAGAGTTTTGCGAGCGTGTGAGGAGCAGATGCGTTACGCGCTGGTCTGCGAATGGGACAAAATCGGACCTACATTAGTCTTGCTTGACATTGGTATTGAAGCATAACGTCCAATCAACGGTTCGCATACTGTCTACAGGCACCAACGAATAGGAACGCACGCATGGTCAGGTACGGCACACTAAGGTACTTGTAATGTGCAGGGATCGGGAAATAGCAACGATTGGCGTGGGGTGACTTCCGGTTGGCCATAATTGTTCCAATATGACAGGGTCAACACACGAATAACACGGTGCGGTAGAGGCGCTCTTCCTCTGGAAACACATGTGTTTAGTGTTTACCACTCGTGCTAAGTATCCGCTTTGCTGGAGCAAGGCGGTAGCGGGCGTGGAGACGTGCGCCTTTCCGCGAATGCTCGTGCGTAGAATGAGTGGCTGGGCTGTTTCAAAGTCGGACGGTGGCAGTTGCGCACGAGTGCGATTGGAAGTCATCATTTACGAGGGCGGCGATAATGCTGTTAATATTCTCGATGTAGAGAGTTCACTCTCCTGTCGTTCGTCGCCGTCCCGCATCCCAGATCCATGCTAGTCGTGGAAGCGGCTACCCTCAATCGCACGGAAGCGAAAGCTTGAAGGCCCGACCTTGTCCACAGCCTCCCACTCCTTCTTTCACCCACCTCTTTTGCCCGCCATCAACAATTACCTTTTGTCCTCGCCATCAGCCGCTTACTGCTACTTACTGCGTGCGCGCCCTGGAACCACGCTCGTTTTCCTCCTCTTCATTCGTGCCCTTGTCCACGCGTCGCTGTCGCGTTGCTCTGGTTTCGTTTTGTCTGGTCTTTCCCGTCGAGGACCGTTGACGTTGACCCCTTTGAGAATTGTGACGCTTGGATTGTACGCTACGCTACGCAACGCTCGTACCCTCCTTCATTCTACTTTCTTCGACGACTGTCACCTCATCCACCCTGAAACTCACCTCCATCTCCACGACATCGTCCGGCGTGTCTCACGGCGCACATAGCGTCTTTGACCATGGCACCGTCCACTCCTCGGTTGCGCATCTTGTCAGGTTAGTCCACGGTAGTCCCCTGTCTAGTCCATCGGCCGTGCTAGCAAGGTTCTTTTCAACGCCCGCCGGCTTCCTCTGCGAGCGGCGCCCGGGTCTCCACTTTTCTAGCTCAGCAAATATTCCTGTACTGTACATGCTAGGAAACGTCGCAGACGCGGGCCTCACCCTTTCGATCATCATTGTTACTACACCTGCTTCTTTATTGTTTCTGCATGAACGCAATATGGGAGACCAACAGCTGACCAAGGTCATCGCAGTCGGCGGCAATTCCGTCTCTGCTTTCTTGTCATGGAGACTCTCGGCGACGAACGCCTGCGACGTGACTCTCGTCTGGAAGAATGGGTTTGAATCTGTCGCACAATACGGACTCTCATTCAAGTGAGCGCCCGCCGCCATCTCGAGATCCTCTCGCCCGCATTACTGACTGGCCTGCCTCGCAGATCAAACACGTATGGAAACGAGAGATTCAAGCCTAGACAAGGTCCGTTCTATCCCGTGCTCCGAGCCTTCGTCATGATCGCTTACTGACTTGGGCCACAGTCGTCCGCACTCCTGAAGAGGCCGCCAAGTCTTCCAGAGCTTCGTTCGATTACGTTCTTTTGTGCGTCAAGGCTTTGCCTGATGTCTATGACATCGCTTCCATCATCGAACCCGTCGTTGCGCCGCAACATACTTGCATCCTCATCAACACCACACATTCTCTTGGAGTCGAGGCGTACCTGGAACAAAGGTTTCCCACCAACGTCGTCCTATCTCTTGTCTCTGGTGCAGAAGTCACTCAAGTGAGCGGCAGCGAGTTCGAGCATAGAGGCTCCAGCGAAGTCTGGGTTGGACCGGCGAACAGGAACCCTTCGATCCCCGAGTCAATACAATCAGACATGGCCGAGGCGTTGGCCATGACGCTGAGTTCCGGTCAAGTCGACTGCAAAGTATCGCCAAACATCAGGCAACAGCAATATCAGCGGATGATTGGGTAAGTCTGTTCTTGTTGTTGTTGTTGTTGTTGCGATCTGAGAATCACATACTAATCATGCCGCATGTAGACCGATCGCCTTCCATCCCGCTAGCGTTCTCTTCGACACACCAAACCACGCCGAGCTTTTGGAGAAGGCTGGCGCCAGGTCAATGATTGTCGGCGTCATTGACGAACTCCTCACCCTTGCCAAGGCTCAGCGATGCTCATTTCCTCCCGGATTCCGCGAGCAGACCATGGAGTCCATGATCCAGCCCACACCAGCCCCGAACAGCATGTACCAAGACTTCACTGCCCGTCGTCCTTTGGAAATCGAAACTTTCCTCGGCGCTCCTATCAAGCTTGCACAGGACGTCGGCGTTCAAGTTCCCCGTATCGAAACACTCTACGCACTCCTTCACAACGCCAATGTTGTCAATCAAACAAGGCCACAACAAGCTGCACCGGTCTCGCCGGGTCCTAACGGCATGATGGGTCCTCGTATGCCTTCGGGCACAGGTCCCCGTGGACCCATGAACGGGCCCATGAACGGACCAATGAATGGACCAATGAATGGACCAATGAACGGACCCATGAATGGACAAATGAACGGGCACATGAACGGGCCCCCAGGCAGAGGCGGAATGAGACCTGGCGGTAGCAGAGCTCCATCGATGACTGGCGGACCTCCCCCTATGAGGAGAGGTCCTTCAGTGAACAACGGCTTTCCGCCACGGATGATGAACGGCAACGGATCACGCGGTCCTCCCCCTCAGATGCAACGTCGCGGCTCACCAGAGGGTAACGACCTCGAGGAATTCAGCCACATGATGTTGTACGATGGTATCCCCGATGCTGTGATGCCAGATGTCGGGCCTACTTATCCCGAGGGCAACTCCACAGCCCCTTCGAACGGCCCAGGACTGAGGGAGCGCGAATTCGCCCTTCGTCAGAGAGAACTCGCTCTCCGAGAGCAAGAGTACGGTATGAAGCGCCGAATGCCCCCTCCGCCCGCATCTTATGCTGGAGGCTTTGATGATGATGATGACGATGGCGAGGACTATTTCGATCCCATGGCGTCTAGAAGGAACATGCCTGCGATTGATCCCGACAACTTTGACATGATGAGTGTCACCTCGAGGCGAACCCGCAAAGCTCCTAGCGCAAATCAAATTCGCAACAACCCCGAGTTGAGTGGACAGGGAAAGAGCCGGAACCCATTTGGCAGACCCAAACCGCAGAACCGTACTAGTGCCCGTCTCATGGCCGACGTACCAGGTCTGCATGAGTCATTGTTGAACAATGGATTGATGGGCTACTCTTCTGACAGATACGGTGGTGTCGATCGCATGAACATGGGGGAATCGAGGACAAACTCTCTCACAGCTGAGCGCATTCATGACATCCAGCGAGGCCCTAATTTCAATGGACCCATGCCACCCATGGTTAGGCGCGGAAGCCAGTCTGCAGGTAACCCTCCTGGTTCTCACGGTTATTACGGACCTCAAGGTCCCTACCAAGGCCCTCAGGGGCCCCCAGGTCTTCCCGGCCGATCGTCTCGGCGCACTTCGCCGCCCAATGGCTACAACCCAAACATGGCTCCTGCTAGCGGCCGGCCATCTCCTCCCGGCGGCGTGAGGATACCCCTCCCTCGTCATGCTCTAGGGAATGGCAATGGAGTTGCACCACAGCAGGTCGAGCAACAAGTCGGGGTGAGCAACCTTTATCCACCCAAAAGCGGCCATCAAGTACGAAGTCTGACAGGTTCTGCGAGCGCTAGCGCGGGGAGTGGTGATAGCAACCGCTCCGCTCTCATCGATTCCGAACAATCAGCCCACAGCAGCTCCAGTAGCCTTGGGCCTCGTCCGCCAGTTGGAGTACGTTAATTCGGTGACACTCTTGCCGGAAGTCACGACATCTTGGCTTGAGGGACTGCAAAGACGCTCCCCTATTATACGTATTGGGTCTCACAGTCCTTCCTTCTGAGGCGCCCGACATTGAACGACGCACTACCTACTGCTCCATCGACCCTGAACCCTTGACATCCGCTCTTCACCCTTCTATCTGGTCGCTTCCGACTTCTTGCGCCACCTTTACCTTTTTGTCAATACTAGGATTGGCTCGGAATCCTACATGATTTTATATGCTTCAGCCTCGACGATAGGGATTCGATAGACGGCGGTTTTCTTCTCTCCACAACATCGGGATACTCTACTAGTAGCATTCCACTGCTCATGTATATACTACAGAGCTCAGCATTGGCATCTTGCACTCCAAAACGAGAGCCCCCTTTTTCCACCTCCGAGGCCAAACACCCCTTTGCATTCGGCGTTTTTTTTCGAATTTTCCTTGCATCTTACGTTCCATTCAACAATTTATATTTCTATCTTTCCATACAGCGGTCGCGCCTGGGCAGGTGGACAGTAGGGGCCGCACGGACGACGTTTTTTCTCTCTCGCCAGAGGAGTGGAAAGGCTGAGGCGGAAACCGCGTAATTCGAGTTGTTTAGCCTGCCTTCGGAATGAAAAAGAAAAACAGCATAGTCATTAATAAGAGGGGGGGAGACAAGGATTCCCTCCGTCGTAGTGCAGGTCTTTTCAAGACGCCCAGGTTGAGCAGGCCGCGGTGGTATGAAAACACACAAGTTTGATTCGTGCTTGATGTTGTCCATGTGAATTTTGCCTCTTTTTCGTGGTGAAAAACTTCGGTCTTTTTGGATGTAACTAGCACAAGCGAATGGCTGCTGCCGTTCGTGACTATCTGTGCCTGACGTGAGAATCGAGGTTTGGATCAATCGTTGACGTTGTTATTTATCACGATATGTTGTACAACGGAGAGTGGATATCTCACATTCGTCCGCAACTATACGTTGCGGTCTCTGCAGCTTCGCCAACTCTCACTATGCGAACATCTCTCTTTCATAGGTTACTGCTGCCGCTGCTGCTGCTACTCAACTTCGAATTCGTCGTACACAAACTCTTGAGATTGGGGGCAACACCGAAAATGCAAACACCTAATCATTCCCGTAAAAAGCTATACACCAGACCCCCACCCCCCAAATCCTTCCATAACCACCTAACCATCCCTCTTTCAACCAAAACACTCCACCACATCCCACCCCATCTCATCTCATCCCACCTGACCCCAGTCTAACCCTTTTCCTCGCCCCCACCCCCACTCCTCCTCCTCGACCCGGACCCCGATCTTGGCAAACCCTTCCGTCTCCCCGAATGCGGATGCCTCGCCACATCGTCAGTATAACTCCTCGCGTTGATCTTGCGCGGCACATCGGCGCTATCCGGCAACTCATCCCCGAGCATGGTAAAGTCGCGCTGCGGCAGACGGACGTGTTCGCGTGCGACGGGATAGTAGTATTTCTGGAAGCGGCGGACGGCCCAGGGGACGACGAAGGTGAAGGCGATGCTGATGATCAAAAGAGGGATGGCGGCCCAGAGAAAGTATATTGCTTTTTGTGTGGGGTTAGCGATGGGTCTCTGCGGGCTGGGAGGGGATAGCTTACCGGGGCTGGTGAAGGTTGATATGCCGAAGATTGACTGGGAGAAAGGGGTTTAGTTGGCTTGACGCTTTATTCGGCACCGATATGTGTGGCCTCAAAGGGGATGACTAATAAACGCCTCTTCTTTTTGAGCTGAGCAGCGAGAATTCTACAGCGTATCCGGATGATACTGTATTCCATGTATTTCTAAAGCGGGTTTCATTTGCAGTGTGCCTGTTTAGCATAGCGCGGCGTTTGGGTTTTTTGTCGCACCATGCACAGGCTTGGAATCTTGGTGCAATCGGTACGCTCTTAATGGTGAGCATGTGCCTCACCAAGAATATGCCCGGGCAGGTTTTCAGAAATTACAAACCCATACCTCTAAGTAGAGGTACAAACCGCCGCCAAGCATACAGAAAGCTTGATTGCGCCACCATACTATCCTAATGTCATCCACACAAATCCGTTCCCTAACATTGAGACATGTCATCAGTCTTCCTTCGCTGACATCCTCCTAAAATCCCTAAGCCTCCCCAACACGTGCTATCAGACTTGTCACGCGCTTCGTGTGGCGTCTTACATAGTAGCCTCGGGTGGCTGGGTGAGCTGGGTGAGCTGACTTGGCGACATGTAGAGCTCCCCATCCACCTCTGTCAATTTGCGTGTGTTGTAGCAAATCATTCTAAACGTCTACGAAGCAGTTATCTTGGCTGTGTTAGAAGGTACTGGTGTTAACCTCGTTCTCTTCTACGCCAGATTAGTACAAGTAAAGTGCTGAAACGCTCTTTCTTATCCCGTTCTTATTCCTCCTTGTCTTACGCACGTCGCTTCTCCGTGCTTCTACCGTAGAACAAGATATCAAACCCCCATCGTTTACACGAAACATTCCCGCAATGGCTGACACCGATTCTCGCTCAACCGATTTTCTAAAGGGCAGACGTCCTCGAAGAAGAGTCGTCACGCGACGAAAATCATGGGACAAGGGCGATACCCCCATTGATATTCGTGTCGGAAACCGTCGCGCAAACAACCGCTACAGCCAAATTCAAGCCACCAGCAGCAAGGACGACGGCCTGTTTCAACGCATGCTCACGGATTCGCTTCGACAGAACCCAAAGGATCCCCTCTTGATGTAATGCATACCTTGTTTCCTCCTGCTAACACTTGAATCGCTCATTCCTTCTGCTTAGTTGTATCAACGGTTACCAGCCCTGGCTAGAAGATGTACTCGCTTCCTGCATCGATGACCGCTGGTACGAGCTTCCGAGCATCAACAAAGAACTCCAATTTGCAGACACGGTCAAATTCCCCGAACGAAGCAACAAGCGTACCAAAATGGTTCCTTGGTCCTTCATCGTTGATGAGATGAATGTGCCTGAAGTCTATTGGTGGACGTTTGGGAAGAAGTTGCCAGATGAAAGAATGCTCTCGGATGGTACTCATCTTCCAAAGAACGCATTCTTACCAACATGTGGCTGACATACTCGAATCAGTGGACAACTACCGTTTCCGCATTGCTTTGTGGACGTGTGGAAGAGGGGCATATCGGTTCGACGACCGCGTGCCCGTCACCATTGTCTTCACCCAACCGAACGAGATCGCCGAACACGTCGTCACCAATCTGATATTCACCCATCTCTACGATGACGAAGAATACGACGTGCCCAGACGTGATGAAGAGGGGGTTTGCTGGTTCTTTTTGAAAGCTTACTGGTTGTTAACAGACTGGCAAAACATCACCCGTGAGATAGAGCGGGAACTCGAAGAAGCCGTACGTCTCAACCTTTGCGTACATCTTTTGTCTCCCAAAGCTAGCTTATACTCTGCAGGAGCTCAACAGTCAAGGTCGGACCTTTCCCGTGAAGCTTCGGACGAGAACCATGCACCGCCAGGTCGATCGAATATACGAGCTGAAGGAATACCTTCGCTTCCACTCCAGATCCTTCAAGAAACTGGTCAAGCTGAAGGACACCATGCACAAGTCCGACGAAGACGACACCGATCCTGTATGGGATGAGATGGACGATGCCATTGAAGACTTGGACCAGTACGATTACTACCTAGACACTCTGAAAGAGAGATTTAACAATCTGATCGAGCTGGTTCGTCGTGTCCACTGCCACAACAAACCCACTCAGATTGACGGCGATCAGCAGCTGACTGGTTTTCATACAGGAGTTCAACATCTCATCTCATCCCACCTGACCCC
>Ga0068629_1000574_pt1 | contig 11102 bp, 8 predicted proteins | sample InSIn3gowninarea_FD_77432 | JGI IMG/M metagenome (GOLD analysis project Ga0068629, IMG submission 77432) | Clean room microbial communities from NASA Spacecraft Assembly Facility at Jet Propulsion Laboratory, Pasadena, California, USA -... ...
CTTCATATTAAATTCCGTTAGAGGGGAATATAAAAAATGTTGAGTATTATGTAGATGATATTTTGACTATTGACATTGACTGAAAGAGCATTTTATGGGAGTCAATCTATGGTAATGATATGGATTAGTACTCATAATTCTCCCATTAGATAATATGATAATGGCATATATTTTGTAGATCACTTGGGGCCTTAATGTTGGCGTGTCAAGCCCATTTAAGCTATTATACTTATTCTTTCACAAAATTAATTGTATATTTCTCAGATTTTATTAAAAAATATGATTTTTTCCAGTTTATCCATGGATGCACTAAAATTAGCAAAGTATAGATATGTTTTTCTAAATTTGATTATATGTATTGCAATGTTGATTGGATTCTATGAAAATACTTAAATCAATGCCTTCCACAAGGTACGCCTTTTGACTATCATTAGTTTTTTCCTTTTTCTGAGTAGAAATCACAATTATCTTCGAAAGTAGGATGGCTAAGTTCCAATTACACTTTCAATGTATATAGAAAGATCTCCCAGATTCACTAAAGTACCCATGTTGAGGATTTTTCTCATAATATTTGTTTAGCATTCAATTTTTAAATGTATGTCTCAAATTTCAATTGTGGAAAGTATTTTTGTCTTACTTGAAAAGAGAATTAGAGTAGTGGAAGAAATCAACTGAGAACAATAAACCAAAAGAGAAATTACCTCATTCAAAAGAGAATAAATCAAGAAGGAGATAATATAAGAAATGTTATTCTTATCATGATGAGGAGGTAATGGAGACATGTATCGATATCCCAAGTATCATAAAAATGGTAAGTGTTTATTTTATAGTGTTGCTCTGTAAATTTGGAGTAAACATATTTTGCTACATATTTTGTTAGAATCTATTAAATGATATAAGTGATTGTAGGAAGCAGAATCGTTACCTGACACAACAACATCTAAGGAATCTGTCCAAATAGGTTGAAATCCACTAGTCATAGATGTTATAGGTTCTTTATATTTCCTAGCTCAAAAGGCATGGCTCTGGTGAGAAAATTGTTGCCTAAGTTAAATTGTAAAAAGTTTAGAATATTCCCTAAAAAGGATGGAATTGTAGCATTGAGAAAATAGGGGAAAATGTTTAATACTTGCAAATATTGTAGTTGGGTGAAAGTGGAAGGGACCAAACTCTTAAGTTATTTGTGGAGAGATCTAGATCTCTATGTCTTAAAAGCTCAGAGAAAATTTCTAAGAGTAGGAGTCAAACAAGGATAAGCTTGTGTGATAAATCCAAAAACTCGAGGTTAATGCATCTCCCCAAGCCCACATGATTACTACTTGAATCATTAAGGTAATTTGAAATGTACGAATTAATTTTTAATTGAAGTGAGGCAAGCCATGATGACACTCTACTATTTGTTGGGATGAACAATGTGTTCCCAAATTTTCATTAAATGGCCACCAAATTATTATTTTCACATTTCAATCTACAATCTTGTCTACAACATTGTGATTACCACGATAAAACATTCAGGTTAACATCTAAGAGTTTAGTTGAGTCAAAATCTTCACTTGTCGAAGATAAGTATTCAATGCGTTAATTTGAAACACATTTATAATACTTATACATAAAATATTAGTATAAAACTAATATATACTAATATAAAATATCTTACTAAATATTTATCTAATTTAAATTTGATTTCAAATACTGTTTCCAAATTTCAATTAACAATTATGTACTGTATGTGTGCACAATTCAGAGTGCTAGATAAAGAGGTTCAACCTTATATTAGTGAATAATTTTATTAGCTATAAGCCAAATTCAAGTCATTTTGTGCATAGTTATCCTTCATAGTTGTTTCATAAAATATAATACCAAATATTTTGTTGACAACATTGAGTAGAAAGCTTCAAGTGTTAAAGATAAGTATTTAAAATCCGAACATAAAATATCATTAACATTTGAATTGGTTATCCATATAAAGCTAGTAATAAAAATGACTTGAGAAATGTAAGAATATTGAATAGAAAATTTCCAAAGCAATATAATAAAATATATGAGTTAAAAAATATTTAATTATATAAACAAGGAGTAGTCCAATTTATAGACAAAATAGTCTTTTTCATTTCGGGATAAAATATCAAGAAAGACTATGATTTTTTGTTGTAGATACATTTTTGAATGCATAAACGAATTCAACCCCATAAAAAACCTTGGGGCACTCAAATTCTACAAATACTTCAACTCAAGTTTTTAAAAATAGCTCCTAGAATTTGGTTTAAATTGAAACTAATTAAAGACATGATAACGATAAAAGCTATTTTGTCTATAAGTTAGAGTACATGTAAAAATAATAATTATGTTAAACACATAATTAATATAATATTTAAATATGTGCCTTAGTGGTCTACAAGGTGTCTTGGGTCATTAACCTAGTTTCTATTTCCTTAAGCCCTTGGAAGATGAGATCATAGCCAAGGAGAAGTTATTTTCATAATAATAACTTTTTTATATCTATAGTTTTTAAATATTAATTGTAACGCTTAAAACTATATTAATGATAATTTTACGTGTATTATAATACATTAATAGGAGTAGTTAATTTAGTGAATAGACATGTATTGTTTAGTTGATGTTTTAATACACTTTAGTGATCTTTTTATAGTGTCAAAAATATTTATTTGATAAATTTCAGTTGTAAGTAATTATTATTTAGATAATAGCATTGTTTGAGAGTGTTAATAGCATGGTTTAAGTTTCTTGATAGGCTTGTAACTAATATATTATTCCAATTAAAACCATTTATTTACTACATTGAATAAGAACAAAATGAAATATAGTGATACAAATTTAACTGAGAATATATTCAAAGTATCACCAAGCATTTGTAGAGCATAAATATTACAAAATATGTGATTCCATGATTAATCCTAAAACTATGTGCCATTGAGCTATGACAAATGCATCTCTCATCAATATTCTTCAGATGTGAGGGTATTTCCTTATTGAGTAGATAGTCCAAGTAATGATTTCATTACAAATAAAATATAGATATAATTAAGCATACCTCATTGTTAAAATACATTATGTGCCAAGACAAAAATTATTGGAGGAATTATAAATTTAGCAAAATAATAGTATGTAAAAAGTAAATAGGTTATTATCGTATATCAACCTATACCATCACCAAAGGGGTTGGAAGTTGTATTGGAAATAACCATTTAGGTACGAATGAGAAAATACATGAAAATTATTGTTCTTTTAGATTGATGTCATCACTAAGGTTTCGCCCTTATCATAACATAAATTGGTATCAAAAAATACAAGGCCAAAGTATTAGAATGATTTTTTTCCAAACACATTTTCTTATTAGTATTATGTATATTAGATTTGTTTCCTAATGTATATCATTTTGGATCCCCATATTAAAATGAACACCATATTGTGGGACTTAAGGGTTATTTTTGTACATATTTTAACAAATGTTCATAGTTCACCATGAATGTAACAACCATAGATTTTATCGTTGGCATTAGAAAGAGAGAATTAATGGAATAAAGAACATAAATCATCCATAAAACATCATAACAGTAAGAAATGGAGAGTTATTTCTTGTCACTTGATTATTATGTGTATTGATATAATTAAAAAATAATTAAGGGATTATGTAGATACATCAAATTTGATATGTGTATTGATATAATTAAAACATGATTAAGGGACTATGTAGATACATCAAATTTGATAATGAGCTAATAAAATATACTAATGTATGAACCTAAAAACCCTAAACCAAAATTCTTCGAAACAAGAAATATTTAGCACAAGAGATAAAGGTGAGTCCTTTATATCATGTTTTAACTAGATGTCAAAACAATTGAAAGATGAAAAATTTATAAATCTATATAAACCTTTTATGAGTACATGGTGAAGCCTACTACCGAAAATAGCCATGAGATTACTAGAAGTTTCCTAGTTCAATTAGTATTCTTTTAAACATAAGCTAGAAAGAATATTATGGGATATTGAATAGTGAATGAAACAAGTCATAAAATTTATTATGTGGCACATTTACCTTGATTAAGCATTGTTGCAGATTCAGAAAATGTTGTATTTCTTAGAATAAAGTCATTGTATATCTATTAAAAGAGATATATCAAATATGTATGTCTAAATATTAACAACTCATAAAAAATGTGAAATAGAATGAGTAAATAAAATAGATTGCATGAGCTTAAATTATAACTCATGGCTTGATCAAAGATAAGGTTTTATAGCATCATGGAAGTTGAAACCACACTATTAAAATTTATGGTATGATATCCAACTAATAGAAGATGTAAGTAGTGAAAAGACAATCGATTCAAGCAACCTATATCAATGCATGTTTAGAAAATATTGGATTTTCACTTTTGTAGACCATATATATCGATGGAATTCAAAAGATGACAAAAGTACACCATAGTTGCAAAGGAAATAATGAAATAGTTGAATATATGAATCTGAAAATCCTTATATAAAATGCTACGAAGTAAAAAATATTTATAAAATAAAGTTAGACGTTCTTGAGGCCTTCTCCATCATCACATTATCACGAAAAAATATGTTGAGAAACTATGTTAAGATTCTCAAATATTTAAAAGAAACGGAAAAATTATATAATATATATATATATATATATATATATATATATATATATCAGTATGCATTTTATGCAAACCTAATGAAACATATTTTAAGATTGATACTGAAAGTTGTTTTATGCAATTGGACTTATTTTAAATCTTGACTATAATATATATTGCACCATTATTAATGAGAGATATATAATAACCAACATAAATGAATAATTACCATAAACTCTTGAACTTAAGTGTAAAAAGAGTTGAACGAAGAAGGAAAGTTTGCAAGTCACAAAGATATTTCAAGTCTTAACTTAAATGAAGTGTGTATGTGTTAAATGAGCTAAATGAAATATCTATGTCCACTATTTTTTAACTCATAAATAATGTAAAATAAGTGCAATAGATTCACGTATTATTCATGACCTAATAAAAGATAAGTGTTCATAGGATCATATAAGCTTGAGCCATGCTATTAAAACATATCATGCAATATCCAGGTATGAAAATATGTAACTAATGAAGAATAATTGTATTGAAGAAATCTAGAGCAATGGAAATTTAGAAATGGTTCAATATATAGAATTAAACCTAGATTCTTCTTGAAGAAAGAATACTTGAAGAAAGACATGAAATATAACAATGGTCCTTTTTCACTTCCCTATATTTTTTGTTTGTAACAAATCATAATACTTTTGAACTTTTGTAGCACATTTGTATATAAATACTAAAAATATTAATTATTTCTAAGATTATATTTCTTGGCATAGGAAAGTTTAACAAAATTAAGGAAATGTTGAATTTGAGCATTATCGCATTTAGGAAAATGTGTGGGTTAAACGTATAATGGTTAGTTTTCTCCATCACAATATTGTTTGAAAAAATATAACAATTCCATCTAACAAAAGCTTTAGAATGCTTCCTAATGGATATGTTAAAGGTCTATGAATATCTCTCGAACTGAATCAAAGTAATGCTTCCTAAAGTTTATTTTCAGGTGTAAAAAAATATTTCCAATCATGACATAAATTCACATGGACAATACCTTTTATTTTAAGTTACACTATCTTCAATTTACACCACACATGTCCATATTCAGGATTACTCTACACATCTTCATATTAAGGAACCTCTTAGCATTATCCTTAACCTTCAAAAAGAAAAACCTAATTTGAGCTCTTATAAAAAGTCCCCTTCTATTTTGGAAAACTGGGGTCAATTTAAGCTTGTCAAAAATTGCATCTTAAGTTTTATTCTTCACGAAAAATGAGAGCATCTTCATGACTTTTTACAGAACCCTTTTGAATATTTATGACACATAATGGAACATAGTAAACAATAACAGAATGATCATTTGATCAATTTTATTTAAATATTGCAAAAAGAATCATGGGAATTGGTCTAAGAAATTTGTTGTTTATCATTGAAATTTTGATCACTGAAACACATGGGAAATAGTAGATAATGAAACAAAAATATATGTTAGAAGACCATGAAAAAGAGGAATAACATATCATTTAAAAAATATCCTTTGACTTTTTTATATTAGATAAAAATTTATTATCTAGAAATGAAAAAAAAATGCCTATAGACATTAAAGGATACTCTAAAATTCTACTAGCAACACAATCTTCTCCTCCTCAATTAGGTGCACCAGCATGAGAATTGATACACCAACGGAATAGGCATGTATTAATGACGGAATTAATATAAGAGACATGGGTATATAATGTATATAAGTTACCTTTAGTCCATAAAATCCCATAAAGCCTTCAATTATTCATTGAAATTTTTCTCATAAAAACTGATAAAAAAACCTAAGGAAATACACGAGAAAAACTAAAATGCTATGGGAGAGTAAAAATGTTCATATGAATTAAAATTATGTGAGAAATCATTGCCATAAAACCTTGACTCTAAAAATGGACTCTAAAAATGAAGGCCAATTGGATGTTTGGTCATTATATAGAATGGTAAAGCCTTGTTTTTATGGATTTCCCTTTTAGCACATAGTGATTAATGATATAACATATAAAAATGTTAATTTAATATTTGGGATAAACATTATTAAGCACTATTTCGATATAAAATTTCACCAACTCAAAATTTTTAACCCTAAAATTTTAGTCATGGGAAATAATTTTCCCCTAGAAATTTAAATCTGTTAACCTAGAATATAAATGAATTCCAACTAATAATAGGGATGAGAAAGGTGTTGTAGAAAAATTTAAACTTAAATAAAAAGTGAAAAACATTTGAGGTTGCTACAATGAACATAAATACAACACCACCAATATGTCTGCCGTAAATTAAAAATTAAATTTTCTTCTACTCTAAGAGTTAGGTACAAAAGTTATAATAACGAAATATGGTAATATATATAATGATGAAACTATAGTTTCAAATCTTGTGACCAAAATTTGGACTTTCAATAGTGAAATATAACTTCAAATCTGAAAACAGAAATTGAGCACTTTTGATCCAAAATTTATTACACTTCCGAAAAATTAAGCAAAAAAATCAAGAGGGAAAGGATTCTCCAAAAAACGGAATGTAAAAAAATTATCAAACATAATGAGAAGAGTTACCTATAAGATTGTATGATGAACCTTGAATTTTAACTTCAAATAATATGATAGTTTGCAAACAAATCTCTTATATTACATATGACTATTATTATTACCATTAAGAATATGAAAACTAAGAAAATGGAAAGTATACTATTTAATCATTAAATAAGATCTCATATCTAAAAATTAATTCAAATAACACGATATAGTGGCCAACAAGAAAAATCTCATTTTAATCCAAATGAGGAGGGAAAGAAAGTACATTATGCTAAGTTCTCTTATGCTTTTCAAGTTTTTCTTGGATATCTACAACGTTTCAAGTAGGAAAGTACATTCTGTTAATGAAAATTTGTCTTGATAGAAAGGCCCAATTTCAAATTCTAATGCTTTCAATAAACATTGTATAACTGTAATGTTTCTAAAATTAAAGCATATTTTTTCAATTTAAGTATCATGATCCCATATTCCAACTTATTTTCCAGTAACCCATTAGGCTTTGTAGCTTTGAATAAATCCATGTCTTTTGATAAGATCCTCTTCCAAATTAGAACACAGTTTCCTTTTGGCAATAGCCACATACAATTTCTTGATTTTTTTATTGAGAAAATAGAGGTTGTTAAATAAGCTTGTGCTATACAAGGACTTGATTCATTGATTATGTACCAATTATGGCTCTTGATGTAACGATGTCTAGATTTTGTTGCTTGAAAATAGAGGTTACGCTTTACTATTTCACAGAATTTCTTATAATTCTTCCATAAGTATTGATTTGCAATCTCAGTCACTGAGGGATGACAACAATGAAAAAGGTAATATTCCATGGTTTGAAGTTACCGTCTTACTAAATATTTAAATATGTCACCACAATTTAACTGTTAGTTAAAGGAATTGTATTTGATTTGTAAACAATTCATTGCTTGATTTATAGATTTTTATTTTTTCCCTTTTTTATTTTTTTCTTAGATTTGGTATGAGATATCTTCCAGTATTTGGGTTCCATAGTTTCCCCACCATGGCTATGAGGTTCGGATGCTATCATTAAATATTCTCATAATGTTACAACTTTTCTAGTAAGTGTACTTTGAAACACTGTTGTTGCATTTCCATGGTGTTAATGCAAATAAGCACTACAAATAGTGCCATTATTTAGATTAAGTACCAAAATATAGGTGGTCTTGTAATGATGGATGATTGTTTTCTAGCTACTAAGGCCATATGCATTTTTATCTCTTATGTTGTCCTGAGATATTCAAATTTAGAATAAGAATTGAGGTCGCATTTCCACTGTAGATTGCAGTCAGTTTCTTGAACATAATATATAGTAGATTATATTTTACTAATCAACTATGGATGTGATCCCTCGCAAGAAAGGAAATTCAAAGTGAGTTTGATTTCACATTGAATTGTCAAAACATCCACATAGGAAAGGAGATTCAAAGTGACACTGATTTCACACTGATTTGTCAAAATGGAGGCAAGAGAAAAGGAAACTTTGTATTCAACGATGCTCTTAATTTCATATGTACATGCACAGACATATTAGTAGAAAATATTGAAGCGTTGCCTAAGTAATATTTTCCATTCCACTACATTTTTTACATCTTGTAAATAAATAACTCAAAACAATTCATTACACTACTTGTTATTCTTTATTAATCAGTGGTTAAGATTTTGATATTGAATTGGATAAGATTTTTCTTCCTTCTGTGAAATTGTGTGTTCTATAATGCTTCTTTTTCCATTCACTGTGTACAACATATAAAGTGTGTCTAATGGAGTAGGAATACTGGAAATTATTATGATCCTTAAACTATGTTACAAGGCAGAAACCCAACAGGGCAGGGTAAGTGCATCCCCACAAAGGGGTAAAAAATACCAAAGTCGGTATTGGCTAGTGCCTTGAGCTAGAAAACTTCCTTTACCCTTGTATTAACAGTGAATCCGGAGAGGATTCTAATATTATCTTTATAAGATTTATATTAGTTAAGATTGATGAATAAAATTCATGAGACATGAGCTAGGATGTCCTTGCAAGGTGGTTGTTGATTATTGGAAGCTATGATGGCCATTATGTCAAGATAGGTGGTATTTGTAAAGTATAAAGATAACAAAATAGGGGATCCCATGATTAATCCTAAAACTATGTGCCATTGAGGTATGACAAAGACATCTCTCATCAATATTCTTCAGATGTGAGGGTATTTCCTTATCGACTAGATATTCCAAGTAATGATTTTATAACAAATAAAATCTAGGTATAATTGAGCATACCTCGTTGTTAAAATACATTATGTGCCAAAACAAAAATTATTGGAGCATTTCTAGATTTAGCAAAATAATAGTATGTGAAAGGCAAAAAAGTTATCATAGAAATTCAACATGTACCATCACCCAAGGGGTTGGAAGCTACATTGGAAATGACCATTTACGTGTGAATGAGAAAAGACATTAAAATTATTGTGCTTTTAGATTGATGTTATCACCAAGGTTTCACCCTTATCATAACATAAGTTGGTATAAAAAAATACATGCCCAAAATATTACAAGAATATTTTTCCAAACACATTTTGTTATTAGTATGATTTATATTAGATTTGTTTCCTGGTGTATATCATTCTAGGTCCCATATTAAAATGAAAACCATATTGTGGGACTTAAGGATTATTTTTTTAAGTATTTCAACAAATGTGCTTAGTTGACAATGAATGTAACAACCATATATTTTGTCATTGGCATTAGAAAGAGAGAACTAGTGTAATAAAAATCATAAACCATCCATAAAACATCATAATAGTAAAGAATGGATATAAATTTCTTGTCATTTGATTATGATGTGTATTGATATAATTAGAGAATGATTAAGGGACTATGTAGATACATCAAATTTTCTAATGAGATAATAAAATATATTAATGTATGAACCTAATAGCCCTAACCCAAAATTCCCTGAAGTAAGATATATATATATATATATATACACCTTTTATGAGTACATGGTGAAGCCTACTACCAAAAATATCCATGAGAACACTAGAAGTTTCCTAATTCAGTTAGTCGTTTTTTAAACATAAGCTAGAAAGGATATTATGGGATATTGAATAGTGAAAAAAAAAAGTAAATTTTTTTATGTGGCACATTTACCTTGATTTAGTAGTGATGCAGATTGGAAAAATGTTTTAATTCTTAGGATAAAGTCATCATATATCTATCAAAAGAGATATATACTAGCAATTGTACTAGATTTTGCAAAGGAAATGTCATAAGGCATAACTAACTATTATATTTCTCAACAAAAACATAATTATTATCTTTATCATTTTTTACTGTAACATATTGCTATTTTATCTTTTCTTTTGTCAATTTGTCCATATATTCCTTCCTCCGTCGATTCATTTACAAGCAATTCAATCATTTTGTGTGATAGAGCACAATATGCCAAAAATCTATACTCCTTCAAACTACTTTGAATTGCATTCTTCGAAAAGAAAATAATATGATAATTTGAGCAGACTTACATGAAGAGTGAATAATAGCTTATTTAGGATCTTTTGTATGATCTTATTCCAATATGGGATTTAATTACCCTATATGAATAAAACTTCAACCTAGAAATATAAGAAAATAATTATAATCATATATTGATTGACTTCGAGCTTAATGGGGTTTAATTACCCTATATGAATAAAATTCCAATCTATAAATATAAGTAAATAAATATAACCATACATTGAATGAGTTTGAGCTCATAGAACAGAGAGTCAAATAGATATCAAGAAACTAGTTACAAAGAATTTCACAATAGAATGAATATTTATAAAATGAAGTAATTTAAAAATTGGTTGGCTTGGTAGCCAAAAGTGATATGTCAGTTTAAAATAGTAACAAGAGCTCTAGCTAGCAAGAGCTATAATTGGTACATAATCAA